>Ga0247832_1005134_pt1 | contig 15465 bp, 12 predicted proteins | sample LaCruzMarch2015__10_FD_192407 | JGI IMG/M metagenome (GOLD analysis project Ga0247832, IMG submission 192407) | Freshwater microbial communities from meromictic Lake La Cruz, Castile-La Mancha, Spain - LaCruzMarch2015_4m | ecosystem: Environmental > Aquatic > Freshwater > Lake | place: Spain... | reverse complement strand
CAGGGGAGGGTTAGGGTAGGGTTAGGGTGTTACAGGGGGAGGGTAGGGTGTTACGGTTAGGATATAATCGATTTTAGGGCACATAAAATCGATTTTATGTAACGGTCGATATTAGCTGCGGCAGATCTACTTTTGCGAGATGATGTGGTGGAAATGCGGAGAGAGACCTCTGAGGCGGATTCTCACAAAATTGACAATTTTGCTTTCTCTCTCCACACAGCAAAGACTAAGCTGAGTGGCATGTCCAAGGCTACATTGGTTTGATGGATGAAGCAGATGCAGTTGACTCTTGTAGTGTGCGTTCCATCAGAAGGAATGACAATGGGAAAATTATCGGAAGCATGGTCAATGACTCAAAGAAGCATGGTCATGTACCCCTAGAATGATAGAAGTATCTCAATGAAAGGAATGTACAACCATCTTTCTATCTATTTTACATTATATAAGTTCTACCCAACAAACAATTATATATACCCCTTCCTATTTGTACGACATCATTGATGCTGTAGACAATACACCAAAGTCACCAGCACTCCAACTCCTCGATGAGACTCTCCTCATCCTCAATGGACGACCGATTTTGACTGCATTATCATCCTTGATATCGTTGTCTTCCTTGGTCTTGATGTCTTTGTACTTGTTTTCGTCGTCGTCTTTATCGTCGTCATCATCATCTTCCGTGTCGTCTTCCATGTTGTCGTCATCATCATCTTCCGTGTCGTCTTCCATGTAGTCATCGAAGTATGTAATTTTTATTACATCCTCTAGACCCTTCAGAAAGATCTGATCCATCCTTGACCCAGCCATGATGGACTCAATGTTCGACATCCAATTGATAAGATCCATGGGACAGAAACGATCCATGAGGTCGCTGCTTGTCTTGAGCGATGTCAGTATTGCAGCGTATGCGAGAGCGAGTGATGACTGCAGTGCTAGATCATACTCAAGGACTGCATCATCGACTTGTCTCTTTGAGTGCTTCGAGAGTAAGAGAGATGACGATGCATTGTCGGGTGGAAGAAGCCCGACTAAAGCATCAATAAACTCGTGTGGGCTTGGGCCATTGAGCCTCCAGCTCAGTGCATTTAGGACCTCCATCTCCATGTCATCAAGCTCATCCTTCGTGTACAGTTCGTGGCACACAACCTTGGCTACAAAGTCGGAACCTAGATGCTTGATCCCACCACGATTCTTGATGGCGATGACAGTACATGCCACGGTGGCAAGTTGATATTGATGCCTCGTACTTAATGCAGCCTTGGCCATGGGAGAGGATGTTGCCATGAAACGATCCAGGTATGACATGCCGATGCATGCAACCTCACTGTTGATATTGGATAAAGATTCGATGATCTCGTAGGACCATGAGCAGAGGGCTCGCCGATCTTCTGCTGTAATTGTGACCGAGGTTGACGAGAGGTAGTCGGCGCCGATACGGTAGTATGGCTCTTGAGCTTGCATGAGCTGAAGGTGATCGATATGGTAGGAATGTAACTCATCGTCGTGTTGTTGATGAGGATGAGGAAGAAGCATGATATCGATGATGATGTAGTAAGGGGCAATCTATGTGTGGTAGAATAGTGGTGCAGCTCTGCGTTGCTTCTTTCTCTTCTCCCCGAATCTTTGGAGCTGAAGAAGAATTTAGATTCAGCCCAATATGTTTGTGATACTACTACACGGATCTACTTGGATGCGGAGAGGTTCATAAATCTAATAAAAAAAGAGAAGAATGAACCGATTGCGGGAACAGTTGTCTTCATTCTGTGCTTCTGTTGCGGCAATGCTGCTGATTGCGGCGGCAATAGCGCCTGTCACTTTGATGGCAGGCGTAGCCGCTGCCTTTGTATCACAACGACATGAGGTTGTTCCTTTTCGTCATCATCATTTCCATGCGTCGTCATCCTCCTCTTCTTTGTCGCAAGAACGACAGAATGTCATACAACAACAAAATCATCCACATTCCAAACTATGGCACGACACACTACTGCCACTGGACAACACAAATTGCCACGCACACCCCTCGATTGATTTAAGCATACGTCCATCAAACGAGGGTGGGACTGGTATTGTCGCCGCGGCCAATATCCCAGCGAATACAATCGTACTATCCCTACCGTTAGAAGAGGTGCGCATGATCGATATTGCATCAATACTGGATTCATACAACAATGACGTCGAACAAGATGATGCAGTGTTGGACTTACTGAAAGTAATGTACGAGAGTAAGACGAGGGATGATGGCACTACTACCGATGATGGAGGAAAGCGTTTAGCAATCCTTGCAGGCATTTTAGCACATCTTCAATTAACTAGATACAAGGACACTAATAATATATCATCATCATCAACAACAACAACAACAACAACAAAGAGTAATATGTATGCATTAGAACAATCACGTCGACTAGGACTATTCCTCGATGCCATGCCACTGCTACCCGCCACTCAGCACCAACAATCTGATCGGAATCATCCATTTCCGACACATTATCTGTACTGGAAAGATGATGAAATTGATGTCCTATTACACGGCACGATAGCACAAACGAAGGCACGTGAGGTTCGGGCCGGCGTTGGACTTGTGATACGCGAAATATCAACATCCTTCGTACTAGAGCATGGTGGCAGTGTAAGACAACAAACACATATTTTGAATGCCATCCTATCGTCATTTACGGTAGTGACATCCCGATCATTTGGGGATACGGCCGGTCGGGATATTGTGAATGGTAAAGGTCGTATGCTAGTCCCATTAGTTGATATGTTAAATCATGATGATGAAACTCCTAATGTACACTGGACATGGCATGTCAGTGGTGGTAATAATGATGTTGATGGTGTTGAGAAAGGCAAGGGTAATATTGTTGTTACAACATTAACCAACATTAAGGAAGGTGAAGAATTAGTGAAATGTTATGGTTGGAGACCAGCATGGGATATAGCAGCTAGTTATGGCTTCGTACCACGATTAAAGAAGGCACGGTGGGAGTGTTCAGCTATTCCATTATTCCCCATTGAACTGGATCTTCTTGGTGATACACCACACCCGTTCAATCAAATGGCAAATCGCGGAGTGATGTTGGATCTAACACTTGAATCCAATTATGGCATTCTGGTTACATTAGTTTCTGCAGCTGTAGATGCTGCTGCTGCTGATGCAAATTACAAGAAGACAAGTCAAAGAGACAGTATGGATGACGAGGGAAAAAGACCAGAACAATTGAATTGCGGTCTACAACTTGTGAGTTTATTTCGACCACCACCAACGTCAACAGCCAAGGAATATCCCTTTACACGTCGACAACCATGTGCCATTGTGGGTACTAAAATACAGCACTCTACATCTTGCCAAGATATTAATAATCAACATCATCATTTGGATGCCATCGAAACTATCTTGCCTGCATTCCGTGCATCTGCATTTGCCCTATCTCAATTACGTAATCAATATCAAGAATTAGGGATTGTCGATCCCTCACAAGTGGATGCGTCACTAATGGTCAAAGCCGCGACAAGTGGAGACGAGTGGGATGTATCTGCAAGAAAGTTGATTATGTATGGTATTCATGAACGTTTACAATATTTAGTAGACTCGACACAAAATGCCAACTATTTGCGGCTAACGAGGCAACCACAAAGCAATGACGACGACGACGATGTTCATGGAATGATAGACGAAAGTGAAAGTGGGGAACAACATCGCAAATTACGAACAACAATGGCAAAAGATGTAAAAGAAATGGAAATATTGGTATTAAATACATTGCAGGAGGAGCTATTGAAAGGAAATAATGATAATAGATAACAACCACTCTCTTATTTTTGGAGCTTATAAAACCATAATTTATTCTTTTGCATCGTGTGGTGTTTATGTGGATATGTTTACCGCTGTTTGGTTGTCTTGCTGTTTTTATTTAGAAAAAATGCTTATTACATACACCCAATGTGATATCGAATTTTCATAATCATGTGAGGTTTTCAAGCTGTGACTACAATTGCATCCACCATATCATCATCATCCATATCAAAAAAACTTGGAGTTTTTGTCATGTTTAATTTATCTCCGTCGAACTTCATAGAAGTAATTTTTAGCGTTGGTTGCTTGGATTGAAACTCATCGACCAAGTGTTGTAATGGTTGATCCATTTTAATCTTAACACTCATTTTGGAATTCTTATTCGTGACCGGATGAGTATATTGTAGCTTTAATTGGATTGTTGGACCGGTGTAGCTAACTGTTGTTTGCACTGGCGGTATCACCGCATATGATGGTCGAACTACTACGACAGGTCGTTGAACAACAGACTCACGTTGGATAGGAGTAGAGGATGGTGGTGGTATTGGATCTAGCTCCTTAGCCTTGTAATTCTGTGCGGCCTTCAATTTTTCCCTTGCCAACCGTCCGATCTCTAATGCGGCATTGGACTCTGCACGTACCGATGGATCAGTTTCTTGTTTTCCATTCCTTGTTGCTGATACATTTGATGCGGGTCGTTTTGGAGGCGAACGGAATGTGCGGCAAATGACGTCGTCGTCGTCGTCATCATCAGATAGCAATTGAATTGCCTCTGTTGCGGTTATTTTCTTTGATGGACTTCGTGCTGCTGCTGCTGCTGCTGCCCTCGCAGGATGCGGCGTTTGTTCCGGAAATTCAATACTACTATTGTCATCACTGCTTGAATACGCTGACTTGCCTTTAGCTGAAGATTTGATAATAGGCTCCTTTGACTTGTTATTGGGTACTTTTGTTTTCACTTTTTTCGAAGTGTACTCATCAGACGAAACATCGCTGCCATCCGAATCATCATCATCATCATCATCATCATCATCAGATGACAATGCTAATTTTCGTCGTTTTGTTGATTCATTGAAACGCGAGAGGTCGGCAAATGGATCATCGTCACTGTCGCTTTCATCGTCGTCATCATCATCATCATTCGTTGATGTAGTCTTGACATTCGACAGCGATTCTGCCACTGCGGTGGAAATCTTCTTTGTTGCAATTGTTGACGCAGCCGCTGCCTTTATTGTTGCGGTCGTCTTTCGTCCACTTTTTCTCGTCCCAACATTCGTCGTTGAAGCTTCCCTCTTATTTGCCATCCCCGCAGTCTTTGGTGGTAGAGACGCCACAGTATGTTTCATTGTTTCATTATTATTTAGATCTTTTCCGACAATAGGAATATCGCCATCAGAATCAGAGTTAGAGGTATGGCGAGGAGGCTCCCCGCCCCTGCTTCTGGCATTGTCATTCAACGATGATGCCACTACGGCATCATCGTCTTTCGTTTTTCGGGCGGTTCGTCGTTGACGTCTACCTCCATTGGAAGGCTTTTCGCTCGTTTCTCCGCTGCTGCTAACATCGCTAGCCGAATAATCGTCAGTCTCATACTCGTCCGTCGAACCGCCGTTCGGACTGAGGAGAGTGCTGGTAAGACAATTATTCATGGAGCAGATGATAAACCAAAAAACAAACCAAAAAACAACATTTGAGGAGGGAACGACGAAGTGTTCCCGCTTTCACTCCGAATTGAAGAGATTTTGAAGGCGCCATGACGAGATTCCGACCGCTATGCGTCGACTATCACAGCCGAGCACAGGAGATCATCGCTACCGATCGTGATATACACACTCGTCGGATGGCAGCTCTTCTACTACCGAATCCATCATCGCTGCCGTGTGACGGCCATCCTTCTTATTCTCGGAATTCGACATCCAACGATGGCGATGGCATTGGTTTTGGTTTGGATGGTCGATGCGATTCTTACATTAACAACGAAGAGAAACGCGATGAAAACTCGTCAAGAGTGAATACAAATAATGATAATGATTCTGATGATAATGGCAATGTTGGTCGACCTACTCCTGGAGAGAATACTCTTTCGACAAGACGGGTGAGTGCGGGGACCTCCTCCGGACTCTTCTCCGGACTCCCCAACGACATTAAATCGTTTTAATCGTTTTCCATTATTAACCACACACCTAATTTTTTCTCATGTATTTCTTTGGACGACACATGATAGGCGAATGCAGATGCAAATAATAGCAGATGCATAAGTACCTCGAGACAACGTCTAAAATGGTGTATGGACAGGCTCGGTCCTGCCATCCATCCCTCCGAATGTGCATTCCGACCAATCTCGCCAGTAACAAGGGGGCCGGTACGGGGCAAACTTATCCCAATCGCTGTGTCCGAACCGTTGGGCGAGATTACCAAATTATACTCCAACCTCGTTGAACGAAAATTAGATGTCGTGATTGCGTCATTGGAATGCGGTGGGTCAAGATTCGATTCGTCCAGCGATGACATATCATTGCCTTTCTCATCACGGGAGTTGATTTATCGTGGTATCGAACACAACGATAATTCATTTATCGATACAATGAGAATTGAATATGGACGTGATGACCATCAAGACATGACATCATGCCTTAACAATCTCGACCCAGAGAAGGAGAATGTACTAATAACAAAACAGATTTGGACACAACACGTAAATGGTATGTCAATGCCCAAGTCCATCTTTTTACGACAAGAGCCAGAGGATCTTGATAAAATATACAGTCTGAAGTCACATCGATTTTCCGACACTACGAGTTTTGCAAGCGATGTCAAAAGGTCGTTCGGGCCTGCTCTTGGCGCTTTTGTTGGATCATCTGACAGAGTTTGTGATTCATTTGCGAATGACACAGCAGAGAGGATGCTCTCGATCAAACCATCATTCGATGTAAACCTGCAGGTGATGTGCCCATCGTCACCATCGCCAACTCACGATGATTATGACGATAGCGCTGTAGGACATGTGGCTTACATGGATGCTACGGTGGAAAATTCAGCCAGGCACAATATTATTTGGCTAGATCCCGTCTTCGATCCGCTACATCAATTACCACCTCCGAGAAATGAATCTACCCTCAAGGAACGACTGATGTCATTGAATGAAATGTGCAGTGCACGCTCGATATCTGCAATCCTTCGACTTCCGGGACGGTTTGAGGAGACACACGATCTCTCCTTTCGTCTTCCACCTCAGACCTCCCACAAACTGGAATACTTCTCCGCAATATGGAAGAACTTTGAAGAATCTGTTAGTTGGGAATGCTCGCTAGAGTCATTACTTGCAATCTACGAGACTCGAGTGGACGCACAACCAACGCAACCGCGAAAGATTTGCTTCGATGCCGATATTGAAATACCGACATTTGTGCCGAATGATGATTACAGCACGTTGGGGAGGAGGAATACGACAATTAACGGTCTACTCAATTTGAGCCTACCATCCTTTTATGAAATGTGTTCGAGCGTACGACCCACGACCAGTGTAACTAGTGGTTCGAGTTTCGGGGCGAATCAGAAAAACTTTGTCGAATCTTTTGCCCGCGTGAGCAATATGATCACTCTGAAGAATTTAGTCAAGTCGAGCAATCTGACTAGTCTGTTTTTACCCCAAACCATCGTCGTTGAGAATCGTCTGACTGTAGACAAACTTACGGAGCCCAAACCAACATCAACAGTTCTTTTGTCAGCTATACGCTCCTTAGTGCGGAATGATGATCAAGATAATGATGCACGTGATATCCAGCTTCTACAGGAGCAGTGTTCCAATTATCCAGTTGCCTCGTGGTTTTTGAATGAGAGGTCGGATTCGACAATAGCTTCTGATGACGACTTACTCATTATGCGACAAATGTTCTGTGAAGAAGCTAGAGCAAAGTCCACCGACGAAGGCTATCGCTGTTTGCTGCTCACTGGATGCTCATCGAAGAGGAATGCTCGAGGAATTTACTCTTATCGTGGATTCTTGACGAATCAAATTGTTGATCATCAAGTCTTTCAGCGTCGATACAGTACAATAGTACACATGAATAAGCTCAAGCGAAATTCGACGAATGAGGCTTTCTTTACTACGATGGTATTACGCGTATTCGTAGATGCTTTTGCTCGTTATAAGATTTCCAAATCGAATGGACGGAGCGCTCCGTTTTCCGTTAAGTTGAAGACGCAACGGCATGGACAGCTTCAACTCGTTGTAAGCAGGGTGAATGAAAAGAAGTTGAGCAGCGACATGATTGGGTTCACCGCTAACATTGACCGTATTGATGAGTTAAGCTTGAGGCATACATTGGAGGAAGATACTGCCGATTCCGACGAAGTTTGCCGTGCTGTGGAGGCACTAGGAAAGAGTAGCCTGAAAATTCGAGGAGAGCTACTTCATCTTCTTACGAAAGCTCGAGAATTGGATGACGAGAAGAAAACTTATCTCGCAGACACCGTAGTAAATAGGTCCTTTGGTGACGCCGATGCTGGTTTCGACACAGTTCAGACGATTGCTGTTGACTTAACGGTTCCAGACGATCATAATCGAGTCAAAAAACGCAAGTCTGGATCTGATCCATCATTATTAGACGAGCAAGATGAGAATAAGAAAAGCAAGAAGAAGCGGAAGAAGGACAAGAAGAAGAAGGAGAAGAAGAAACGCAAGAAGGAGGAGCGGAAGAGGAAACGTCAAGATGATTCTGCACTAGAGGAGGAGTCGATATCGCGCAAAGCAACCATACGTATTACGCCTCGAGAGGAGGAGCAGCAGCAGCAGTCTCAACAATTGTCCACGATGACTTCAAGTAAGAATGTCACTCGTGTTGCTGTTCCTTCCGTTCCTATTGGAATGACCCCAATTGTTCGTACGAAGAAACTCGAGTCTCTCAAGAAATTGCCTGAATCACAAAGCGAACACTTGGGTCAGTCAGTAAAGGAGGGCATGGTATACCGTCCTGCATCATCAGTCGAAACATCTCCTGATTCGGTTGCCGATTATTATAATGATCTAACCCAACTTCACCATCCCAATCTTGCTGATACGGGGACTGATCGTAATAACGTCATGAATACACTCCACAATCACAATGTCGACAAGCCTCGTGATAGTAACATGCCCACCAATAACTGCACGGAATTCGAGCAGTTGATGGATATCGATATGGATCATCATCTCGGAGAAGAACAACTCTGCAACGAATGTAATGATTCGTCAAATTCCTCAATCGATAGTCTAACCGATGCTCCATCTCACGCTCTGTTATCACAAATGCACCTACTAACCTCCGAAAATTTTCTTGAAACGTTTAGTGAGGTAGTAGCCGAGTTAGCCAGTGGTCGATGGATGAATACTTTTACTGAGTCCGAGAAGAAGAATAGTGGTATCCTCGTGTCTATTGCGACAGCACGGGGAGGAGCAGAGATTGTAGTTCTTGACTGTCCTTTGCTTGACATTACTGGAGTTGATATTGAACTTTCAGATGATAGTGCAATTATTGTACAATACCTATCAACCTGGGCAGCGAGAGGTACTAGCAACAATAAACCACCAAATGGACGTGCTGTAACAACTGCTAGTGCGCAGCAGCAGCAGCAGCAGGGTGCACGAGCGTTCATCCGACGGTTGGTATTGCTTGCGGCATCTGGTAGATATAGCACCATACATGTAATACTATGCATCGATGTTGAAATGTCATCGTTATTGACGAACGAGATTGTCACATTGCAGAACGCAATGATAATGCAAAGTGGATGTCCGGCCGAACATGTTACTTTTGAGTATGTTGGTCCACGAACACTCTCTGCGTCAATTGCGGTACGATTGATATCATCTTGTGCATCTTCTACGGATAGTAGTGATTGTTTGAATGATATTTCAAACGATTGTGTAATACAGGAGAGTGTACGATTCCTAATCACACTTATCCCTACAATGACAGTACATATGGCAATACGATGTATGTCGAAGGCAAATAATAGTTTGTTTGCTTTATTTCATCTAGCAATGAATACACCACGTGACATATTCCCTACGAAAATGGATGGTATACTATCCAAATATTCATCGGATCAGTTATGGACAGCATTGAATGTTGACATTTCTCATGCATATTGAAATTAGTTTCGTTTTTTTTGTCATGCATATTTTGATTTATATATATTTAGTTTCTGATTTTACAAACACAAGTACTTGTGTATTCTATCAAATTTCTTGTTATATAAGTCCTTTCCTCGCCGTTTTCATTCACTGTTTTCATCACAACACTTTTTTTTTGTTCATTCCTTCTTTTTTTTGTTTTTCCAACGTTATAATATTACAATCGACATGTGCACCAAACTTTTTGACACACCATGGACAATTATTATGACCATCATCTCCATTATTCTCATCATGACAGGCACAACAGCAATCAAGGAGTATGGGCGAAGACCATCGAGTGGTATTAGTATTCTCCGTCATTTTGGATGCTGCTGCTGCAGCTGCTGCTACTACTACTACTGCTTTATCAGTGCTACCATTAATCGCTTTCTTCTCATTTATTAAACTCTCAACTACATCATTACATACATGAGTATCAACATTGACCAGTTTACCCAACCTTATACATTCTTGTATCCAAGATATATATACAATAGTAACATTACGTTTATATGCCTGTCGTACACGTTGTGTTAGATATTGCACTGCCGTGTCCGTAACAATTAGATAATGTACACGTTTGTGTACTTGGGAGGATATTGCGACTCCGTGTGATTGTAATATATGTTTGAGAGTTTTGTAATTATGATATTCATCATTGGAGGAAAAGGTTGTTTCATTATTAACTTCATTCTGCTTGGATTCTAATGTGGATATGGCCATGGTGAGTCCATGGAATAAGCAGCTAGCACTATTATTGAGCGTGGTTGTTGTAGTTGAGGAGTTGGTGCATTCATCTGAGGTAATGGAACGTTTACGTTTTCGTTTGCTGTTCCTATCATCGCCTTTGTTGCTATTGCTAACTGCGTCATCATCGTTTTGTAAGGATCGAGATGTATCATTTATAATTGCAACTTCATCATCACCACAGATCTTGTTAGTGTCATTCTCATGATCTGTTGAGCTAAGCAATAGATCATCATTACCATCTGAATCTCTTGGTTTTGTTGCTGCTAACGAAATTATCTTACTACCATCTTCATGGTGAATCACTTGGAACAAATCACACCTTCTTTTGATACTTTGTTTCAAGGCCGCCTTTTTATAATCGTCGCTGAGGAGCATTACTTGTTTGATCAAGTGCTTTAATTTCATACTGCCCCCCTCCTGCCCTTTAAGGGTTGTCCGCATGGCATTGATTATTCGACCAACTTCGTCGTCGTCCACCATTGTGCAGGTCGTAGGAGGTGTGGAGAGGTTTGAGTGTCGCGAGTGTTCCCGCCCTTTCGACTTCAATTCATCAAACAACGATGGCGATCCTTTCCTCGCGATATATCTTACTCGCGGCGACGACGACGACGACGACGATACCCACCCTACATGCATTCCACACATCATTATCGTCATTTTCATCACTGGTGAATCATCATCGAAGAAGAATACGTCGCGATGATTATAATAATATTCTTGATTCCGACAAGGTGTCTCAACGACCTTTATCGAGGCGTAGTACTTTACGAGCAGCAGCGAGATCATCACCGCAAAGTGACAACAATGACCGAGATGACGATGATGATGATGATGATGATGATGATATTGACGAAGAAGAGCCAGCGATTGTGGAAGGCTTGGATTATTTTTTAGACAATGATGAAGTTGATCTGAATCTGCTCACTCGTGATTCCCTCCTTGATATGACAGTGACACAATTAAAACAACAATGTCGTTTACGGGGGAAGAATGTTACTGGGAATAAATCACAATTAATAGAGCGGCTGTTAGAAAGACAAAGGAATACAATCCGAATAGAAGATGATGCTAATGATGCTGCAGATTTGAGAAACAATGTTGATACGACAATAAGATTACAATCGGGGTATACAAAGTATGACAAATCAATCATGACAAGAAGAAGGAAAAATAGTAGGAATGATGATGTAAATTATGATGATGATAATGATGATGACAGCAATAACAATCAACAACAACAAACTGCAAATTCAATAAAGAAAAGCAAATCAACAACTGTCGTAGATTCTGAGAAAGTAAAGAATGCTAAGGATAAAGGTGCTGATATTGTTGATGTTACCGACTTTATTGATGTCGAGGAGCTGGGTAAATCATTTAGAACAAATGACAAAGAATCTGATAATAATGTTGTCGAAACCGAAGAAGATTCCATAACTAACAAAGAAGAAGACCATGATTCAACATATTCAACAGAGGTATGGGGAGAAGATGCACGTATAGTCGATGATTATGAAGGTCGATCAATTATCGTCGATGGTTTATCACGTACTGTAATTGAATATAAAGGTGCTAATAATACAATGGTACAGGCATATGTTGTTGGTTCACGTATATCATTACGTAACTTTTTACGTGGTGGTCAGCAGTCGTCATCCTCATCAAGTTCATCATCATCATCAAGGGTTGGAGATTCTACTGATGCACCATCATCATCATCAACCACGTCGTCTGTTGTATATTCATCCACGGAAGAAGAAGTGTACGCCATACAACGTAAACGTGAAATGGAATCGAAACGTGGACTAATACGACCAGATGAGGCAGATGGTGTCGATGATACATCCGATCCAGACACTGGTACATATAGTACTATTGAACGTGATTATGGTGATTGGGGTGTTTATACACCTACCGGTGCACAATTATCGGCTAGTGAAGTACAGGGTGTATTACTATTATCAGATGTGGCGGGACCATTTACACAGTATACACAAACATTGGCAGATAAGATTGCTTTTGAATGTCAACCAGTAGTTGTACTAGTACCTGACTTATTCCGTGGAAAGCCATGGACAATGATTAATGACACCAGCAGTAGGAATGAGGATGGGTTGTCCTATGAGGAATGGCGTAGTATGCACCCCGATCGGAGAGTCGATGTGGATATACGTGCTGCTGCATCTGTATTACGTGAACGATATGCTGTTTCATCATTGGCAATTTGGGGTACATGTTATGGTGGTGGACGTGCACTCGAGGCAGCGGCTGGGTATTATGTGGATGGCCCAAATAGTTACTATACCGATGTCTATAGTGATCGTCCACCACCACCACATGTCGATCCTGTTGCTGCCGTTGTTTGGTATCCTACACGATATAATGTAACAAAGTTATTTGGAAAGGACAATGAGGGGTTTCGTACATTTACCAATGGACAAGAGCGTAGTGTAGCAGTATTGGCAGTATTTGCTGAAGATGATACCTTATTAGGTGCAACCCCCGAGGATGCTATGCTATTGAAGGATTGTTTGGAAGATGATCCACGAATTAAAGACTTTATGGTGAAAGTGTTTCCTGACCAGATACATGGATTTGCACATTTACCAGAGAGTGATGATGTTGTCCAAGATGGTGTAGATCTCTTCGATAATGACAATTTTGGTAGTACAGAGTCATACAATAGTATTGGTGGGGATGCAGAAGTTGCATGTCTACTTTCTACTGCATGGGTCGAGACCTACACACGTGTATTCTTACCAACCGTTGGCACTCCTGTCCGATATGACGATGGTGAACGATGGTCTGCATCCACAATAGAAATGCAAGGCTACTCAGCAAACGAAAGACGAGATGTACGTGCCGAGCTTGATAAAGCATTGTCAAGTTATAATGATGTTGATATTGATCTTGGACGGATGTCACAATCGACTTCACCAATGCAAGATGGACCAGGTGTGGTCCAAATTGAGGAAATAGAAGAGTCACGTGAAAGGATACGACAGCAGATATTAGATAGGTATAACATATCCGAGGATGATGATGAAGAGACATTTGAGAGAAAGTTTCAACAAGCTAAAGACGATGGTGCACTCAATGATCTTTTTGTTGATGCATATATGGATGGTGATGCATACTGGTAGAACCTGTACCATACATAGATATAATCAAGGGAGAGTGGGGATTGTCTCCTACGTACTCCGCTAATCATAAGTATGGTAGGATGAAATTAACACAGTTTGATTTCTGTTTTTAATAGTTTGTAGTTAGCAAGTGATTTATACATCCTTTGCTTCTCTATCAATCAGGGGTCAGTACGAATATTTAGCCAGCATGCGCCTTCAAGTATGAGGCCATGAGATGACATGTGAAGCAGAGTCGACCTTCTGTTCTTTTGCATTCAACTTTGAGCAAATCATCTGTTCGCTCAAAAATTGGAATATTTCATTTGGATTTATTTGTCTTCATTTTATTTCTGATATTGCATTGATAAAAGCATCTCGTGCTTTGCTTCTCATCTTGGCACAGGAAACATTGTAAGCTGCCAATGTTGAGTCCATTGATTCTCTACTAACAGCACCTCTCTCAAATGAATATCTCATTTATGCATGGAACGATAACATCCAGCTGATGCCCCAACTGTCCAATGCTTTACGGCTTGTTCCATGTTTCCATGTCTTTCCTCAAAGTTTCCAAGATTAAATCATGCCACTTCATGCCCTGCCATAGCCCCGGCCTCGAGTTGGAACTTGGCCTTCTTCAAATCTCCCCCCTCATAATAATTGTCAGCCAGTAAAGAATGCGCCTTACCCCAACCAAGTTCTGCTGCCCTAGTGTATAGTTCCTTTGCCTTTGCATGATCCTGCCGCAAACCTCGTAATCCATGCTCATAGTGATTACCCAGCATACCCATAGAAACAGGGTTTTGCCTCAGCCCGCTTCATAATCTCCTCAACTACCTCTTTATCTGTTTTGTCAGCTCGGTCTGAATTGCAAAACGGACACTTATCATCATTTCCAGATTTCCTGAAGGAATAAATGCACCCTGTACAAATAATACTCTTCCCGCAACATGGAAAATATTGTTTTCATTTCCATCTGTGCCAACTCCTGGTCCGCAGCCGCGAAGTCGTAGATTGGTACGGACAATATAGTCGCGGGTGGAAGGGTCATACAAGATATCAATCTTAATGGCATCGGTAGGAAGCAGATGGGACAGTCCTCCTTGGCCGGCGGGTCCTTGAACAACGCCTCATCGCATAGCTCGGCAGCCCGTTCCTTACATAGTTTTTTATGTTCCGGCCAATGATTCCTCTGGCAAAGAACGTTGCAATACTTGACGAGCATACAAGACTTACACGCCTTGAGACTAACGCCCCCCGCAACGCCGCACTCAGCACAGCAGACGTCGATCTCGTTCATCCCAACTTACAATGAATGAACTGAGGGAAGCGTTGACGAATGATCCTGCCTTTATATCAGTTGATTCACCCGTCATACGTGGCATGCTCATCCGAGCGTGCACGGACTGGGCTGAATCTATAGTATTCCTGGTGTTGCCTCGGACATTGTACTACTAAACTAGATACACTATTTATGGTAGAAGAGATGTCCACGAGGACTTGATCGCGCTAGATCAGCGACGTACCAACCGATTGACTGTTGCAGTGCAATTGGCGACGTTATTACTATCATCGTTATCGTTATCATCTATAACATAACAGACATACAATCAGTTGTGAGCTTTCATGTGTATCGTGCTGGC
>Ga0247832_1005127_pt1 | contig 15501 bp, 14 predicted proteins | sample LaCruzMarch2015__10_FD_192407 | JGI IMG/M metagenome (GOLD analysis project Ga0247832, IMG submission 192407) | Freshwater microbial communities from meromictic Lake La Cruz, Castile-La Mancha, Spain - LaCruzMarch2015_4m | ecosystem: Environmental > Aquatic > Freshwater > Lake | place: Spain... | reverse complement strand
AGCGACGTATCAAACGCTGGGAACATGAAGCCGTATTAGACGAAATGCAATCACGATTAAATGCACAGCCCGATGCCATGCTGATTCGCAAACAAACAGTGGAGCATCCGTTTGGAACCATTAAATCATGGATGGGTGCTACGCATTTCCAGACTAGAGGTTTAGAAAAGGTCAGCACTGAAATGAGCTTACATGTGCTGGCGTATAACCTAAAGAGGGTGATTAAGATATTAGGTAGTCAATCGCTAATAGCAGCGATGCAAAGCGGGTAATAAAGGGGCAAAGAAGCAGAACTGGCGTCAATCTTCATTAATGTGCGCAAATGATATGAAAATCTAAGATGCTTTTGAAATAATATTCAGTCAATAGACATTAATCATGAATATGCTGATAAATTCAGTGGGTAAAATCACATCATATTTCTTAAAATTTTGCGTTTTTACACAGCCTCTCCCCCATTGGAGCCATTTAAATGTTAACCGTGACAACTTTGATAAGTACCTACGAGCGTTTGCGAGAGATGGCGGGTAAATAACATTAAAAAACAATAGGTTATAACAACTTTTAATCTGTTTGTCGTGGGTTCGATCCCCGCACACCCTACCAATATATAAGCGGGTTCCAGAGATGGAACCCGTTTTTATTTTGGGCTAACCGTAGCTGAATCGTAGCCAGAAAAAACCTCATTCAATCTGGACGCTGCATGAGCTAGGTGATTAGGAGCCAAATGCGCGTAGCGCTAAACCATCGATGCAGTCTTCCAACCTCCTAAACGTTGCAACTCATGCTTCGGCGTTCCTGCTTGCCGCTGCCATGTTGCCCATGTATGCCGCAAATCATGCCAGCGAAAATCTTCTATACCAGCGCGCTCAAGAGCAGCTTTCCAAGCTTTAGTATTTGCCGCTTTAAAAGGCTCGCCTCTATATGTAAAAACCCTAGACGAATGCTTTCCTTTCTGGCGCTCTAATACTTCCATTGCAATTTCTTTTAATGGAATTGCAATCGGCTTACCATTCTTTGATTGTACAGCCTTAACCCAAGCATGCCTCAACTCAAGATTTACCTGCCGCCATTCTAGTTTAACTACATTACTTTGTCTTAAACCTGTTGCTAATGCAAACGAAACAGTTTCATGCTGATGCTCAGGAAGCTTATTTAAAAGTGCAGCAGCTTCTTGAATTCTTAGTGATCGTTCACGAGTATTAGTTTCTTTAAAGAGCCTAATTTTTGGTACTCTTTCAAGTCACTCCCATTCGTCTCTTGCGCGAATGAGAATTGACCTGATAAGTGCCAAATATCTATTCACAGTGGCTTTAGAAGCCTCCTTGAGCTTTTCAGATCGAATCAAATCAACACAATCAAGATTGATTTCATCCAGCAAATATTCACTTAGATAGGTGTCAAGCCAAATTAGCTTAGATTTATCCTCATGATGCGTAGCTTTATCATTCTACTTATCTAACTATGTTGACCATCTTTCATATATAGATAATGCTTGATTTTCTGTTGATAATGTAGCATTATTTGCTACATTCGTAGCTAAAAAGAAAACAATGATGTTATCTGATGTGTTATTTGGTGAGTATAGAAAGCGTATTTTAGGATTGCTTTTACTGCATCCCGAGCAGGGCTATCACGTGCGTGAGTTGGCTAGACTCACCAACACAAGTGCGGGCACCTTGCATAAAGAGCTGAGTAAGCTATCGGATACGGGGATTTTACAAAGTAAAAAGGTCGGTAATCAGCAACATTATAGCGCAAATTTACAATGTCCAATTTTTGAGGAGCTTGCCAGTATTTTTCGTAAAACCTCTGGTCTGACCGATGTAATAGCGGACGCATTGTCTGGTGTCAAACATCGGATTCAGCTTGCGATGGTGTTTGGTTCTGTAGCGCGTGGTGAGGAGCAAGCGAATAGTGATATTGATGTGATGATCGTTGGCAATATTAGCTTTGGGGATGTGGTGAGTTTACTACACGAAAGCCAAGTGACTTTAAGGCGTGAAATTAATCCTGTTGTGTACTCGATGGATAGCTTTAAAAGTCGTGTCGAAAAAAATGACTCTTTTATAAATGAAATTTTAAATAAGCCGAAGTTGTTTATAATCGGCTCTGAACATGAGCTTAGAAAATTTACTGAAAATCAAACAACTTCAATTGCATAGCCCATCTAACGAGGCCTTACTTCGTTTGTTGGATGCGATTAAGCGCAATATTGAAGACTCACAAGTTGAAGCTGTGAGTGGTGAAACGCGTTTTGATGCTGCTTACAAAGCGATTATGCAAAGCGCCATGCTTGGATTGTGGTTGAATGGTTATCGCACCTCTACAAGCCAGCCTGGACATCATCAAACGGCGATTCAATCATTGCCAACGACACTTGGTGTTGATAAATTGGTAGTGATTATTTTGGATGCCTTGCGTAAGCAAAGAAATGTCAGTGATTACGAAGGGGATCCCGTAAGTGAAGAAACAGTGACAGAATGCATTAAACAAGCTGCCTATTTGCTAAATCACCTAAAAACGTGGATTAGAAAAAATCGTAAAGATCTTGGTATTTAATTACCGTAGCTAAAACGTAACTAATTAATTTAAAACAGGCTGAATTTGGATTAAAAGACACTAAAATTCACAATTGCGAGTATTTCAAGTGGTTGATAATTATAGATATTTAATTTGTAGCGCTTTCTTTTAATCAGTTTGTCGTGGGTTTGATCCCCGCACACCCTACCAAAAAAATAAAAGGCCTATGTATTTGCATAGGCCTTTTACATTTTATGCGTAAACAAAATTGTGCTTTTAGGCGCAATTTAAGTAACGCGCAACTGGTTATCCAAAATTGACGAGTAGACTGGTTGCAGAGTCTATTGCGTGATAGCTTCCATTAAACTTACCCGTATTAATATGGTAGTTATGTTCTGGCGAAAGCTCTTTCACCACATCCAAGTGGCAAAGGGCCATTTCGCGTTGCTCAAACTCATTAATTTTTGAATTTTTATCATCTAAAATTTGATATAGCGTCATGTTTAAATTCCTTAGTTTAGGCTTATTGTCTAAAGGGTTTAGGATTAAATCAAATATAAGCAATAGCTTAAAGCGCTAAGTGATTATTTAATTTGTCTGTAAACGGCAATTTTGTATGCTACTTAATGATTTTGAATTAGGTGATGTGTGATGCTATTGATTTATAATTACTGCATGAGGCTTTAGCTCAGTTGGTAGAGCAGAGGACTCTTAAACTGGTATAGGTCAATTCAATTTAGAGAATAAAGGCAGCTTTAGCCCTAAAATCGTCAGTAAAAACTTAATTTAAAATTTATTTTTGGGTTGATACATAATTACTAATTGAGACAAATTGCTGGGTAGAAAGGTTTTCAGCACGAAGTTGTGAATCCAAATTTAATGCGATAAAGTCAAGGTCGTTTAAAAAGTCTTTCAAGGTGTTACGTATTGTTTTGCGACGCTGACCAAAAGCAGATAAGACTATTTTTGAAAACAAACTAACGTCTTCAGCTACATAGGGTGTTGTTACATGTGGTGCGCAACGTACAAAAGCGGATTCAACTTTAGGTGCTGGTTCAAAACTTTCAGGCGGAACAGTGATTAAGTATTCCATCTGCAAATAATATTGCAACATTACGCTAAGTCGACCATATTCTGGCGTAGAAGGCACAGCCACCATGCGTTCTACCACTTCCTTTTGCAGCATAAAATGCATGTCAGTAATACATGCTAGATTCTCTAACAAATGAAACAAAATGGGGGTAGAAATATTGTAAGGCAGATTACCCACAACGCGAATATGATTGCCTAACGTTTTAAAGTCAAACTTAAGCGCATCGATATTGTGCACATCAATAATATTCTGGGCATAAGCAGGTTTTTGATATTCATTTTGCATCCATGACACAATGTCGCGATCAATCTCAACCACATTTAAGTGATTTATTTTTGCTAATAATGGTTTTGTGAGAGCACCTAGACCGGGCCCAATTTCTACGATAATCTCATCAAGTTTTGGATTAATTGCATCTATCAGACTTGTGATGATTGTTTGGTCAGTTAAGAAGTTCTGCCCAAATCTTTTTTTTGCGATATGTTTCATGAATATTTTACCTAATTATTGATTAGATAATTCAATCGCCAAATTAATTGCTGCGTGCATGCTACCAATATCAATATCCCCCTTGCCCGCCAAATCTAAGGCTGTGCCGTGATCGACTGATGTGCGAATAACAGGCAAACCTAAAGTGACATTGACCCCCGAGCCAAAGCTCGCATGTTTTAGCACAGGTAGCCCTTGGTCATGATACATTGCAAGTACAGCATCAGCATGAAGCAAATATTTATCAGTAAACAGTGTATCGGCCGGCAATGCACCTGTAAGCCGCATGCCTTCTTTTCGTAAAGTATTAAGAATAGGATTTATGATTTCAATTTCTTCCATGCCTAAATGTCCATCTTCCCCTGCATGTGGATTAAGCCCTGCAACCAAGATGTGTGCATTTTTTTGGCCAAATTTACGCGTTAAGTCTTTGTGCAAAATTCGAATTGTTGCTTCAAGATTTTGTTTATTGATAGCATCAGGCACGTCTTTCAGCGCCAAATGTGTTGTCGCTAAGGCGACGCGTAGCGGTCTTGATTCTTGACCACCAACCAGCATCATCACAACTTGCGGTGTATTTGTATGCGCAGCAATAAACTCTGTGTGCCCGCTAAACGCAATGCCAGCATCATTAATCACACCTTTATGGACTGGCGCAGTAACCATCGCGTCAAATTGGTTGTTTAAACATCCATCAATGGCATACGTGATTAGATTCAGCACATACTGACTATTATGAGGATTTAACTTGCCTGCCGTCACAGGTGCTGATGTGGGAATATGCAATACTTTAGAGGCATCAAAAGGCAGATTAAGTTGCTTTGCGCGTGACGCTAGTACATTCGAATCGCCAATAATGGTGATGTTGGCTTTTATAGCATGCTGCGCAAGCATTACGCAGATATCGGGGCCAATACCTGCTGGTTCGCCTGATGTAATTGCAATGCGCTTCAATCGCTTGGTTGGTTTGGATGGGCTTAAAGCCATGTTTAAATAAAGATGATTAGAATTTATCTTCTAAGCGTAACTCAACAAATGCGCGGTCACGCATTTCTCGAATCCAATCTTGGTAAGCTTCTTCAGATTTACGCGCTCTAATTTCTTGTCGAGCTTTAAGACGCGTGGCTTCTTTGGTCATATCTTGTTTGCGACGCTCAAGCACTTGAATCACGTGCCAACCGAAAGGAGAAAGAACTGGTGCGCTAAATTCACCGATGCCAAGTTCGTTCATGGCTTTTTCAAATGGTGGAACAGTGTCTCCCGGGTTGACCCAACCTAAATCACCGCCATTGCTAGCACTGCCATCTTCAGAATATTGACGTGCTAAATCTTCAAATTTGCCACCATTATCAAGCCGTTCTTTAATGCTATCCATTTTGCGCTTGGCTTCTTTTTCGGAAACGATTTCGCTTAATTTAATTAAAATATGGCGCGCATGGGTTTGATTGACAACCATTGTTGAGCTACCACCACGTCGGTTAGTAAGCTTTAAAATATGAAAACCATTTGGGCTGCGTACAGGTTTTGCCACTTCGCCAGGTTGCAGATTTTTAAGCGCATCTAAAAACAATGTAGGCATTTGCGAGCCACTTTTCCAGCCCATTGCGCCACCTTCAAGCGCGTTTGGGGCATTAGAAAATTCTGCAGAAACTTGGGTAAAACTATTGCCTTCAGCTAACTGTTTAAGTGCTTCTTTGGTTTTTTCTTTGGCCATTTCTAAATCTTCCGGTGAACTATCTTCTGGCGTGCGAATTAAAATGTGTGAGACTTCAAACTCATCTTGCTCCTCACCACGGCTTGCTTGCGTGGTGAGGAAATTATCCACTTCGGCTTCAGAAATATTCAGTTTATTATCTACTTCACGTTCGCGTAGCCTTGCAATAATAATTTCGTTACGAATATCTTCACGAAATTTACGCATGCTAGTGCCATCTTTTTCGAGCAATGTCTTAAACTCATCTACAGTCATTTTATTTTGCTCAGCAATACGCTCAATAGTTTTATTTAACTGCGTATCATCTACCTTTAATCCAGTTTGCGCAGCTAGTTGTAGTTGTAAGCTATCTGTAATTAGGCGCTCTAAAATTTGCTTTTGTAGAATATTTTCTGGCGGTAGCTCGGTGCCTTGTTTTTCTAATTGCGCAACTATTGTGCGGGTGCGGTCTATCAACTCCTGCTCAGTGATAACGGCTTGATCGACAATCGCGATGATACGATCCATTTTAACGATTTCGTTTCCACTATTGCTAGTAGTTTCTGCGGCAAAGATTACACCAGAACAAGATAAACTCATTAGAATTAATAGCTTAGGTACTTTTTGGAAGATGTTTGAAGTCATTGTGTTTAATTTCATTTGTAATAATTTTGTTGCCTGTAAATGTTGGGGATTTCACTTGAGCTTAAGTACCCAGGAATATCGCGTCTGAGTAAGTTAAGTGGATTAGCCCCGATGGATGCTAAACCACCAAGTTCAAGTTGAAAGAATAGACCAGTATTTGCCTCAGCAGTTGCAGTTTGAACACGTTGAATGACACCGCGTGCTTGCCAACACCCTGCATCATACTCTAGACCAGCGATACTTTCGATTAAGTTGCTCTCGCGAACAGAATAGTTCACTCTGCCAACACCATACCAACCTCTGCTAAGTGGCCATTGCCCAGAGACATTAATCTGTTCTAAAAAATCTAGTGTGTAACGATAACCGATATTGATTAGTTTACCCGGTTCTGGGTTATACCTGGCGAGGACGTTAGCTCTCACCAAGCCAGAATCATCAGTGTTGTACTGCCAAAATGCATCTAAATTCCATTGGTTAGAAAGTCTAGCAGTCATGCCTGCAATGATATCTGAAGAGCTATTTTCTATGTTAGTACCACCTGGTAAGATAACTTCTTGATCGTCAAAATTATAACGCTTACCAATTGTGGCCGAAATACGCTCTATTCCAGTGTCTTTGTCGACCATGCGTGTGGTTAGCGCTAGGCTCACTTGGTTGGCATTATTGATTCTATCGTCTCCAGTGAATCGGTTTTCAGTAAACAAAGTTGTCATGTTTAAGTCTGCTAAAGTTGAATCAAAGACAGGTAGTAAATCTTGTTTTTTATTTGGAATATAGACATAAAACATACGCGGTTCAATTGTTTGCGTGTAGCGATTTTTTACTATACTCACATCACGTTCAAAATATAAGCCACTATCTAGACTAAAAATGGGCAATGTTCTAGTTGCGCTATTATTGCTGATATTGTTGCCATTAATATTAAAGTTGTTGTCATTTAAATTGTAGTGGGTTGTGTGTACCCCAATTTTTGGTGTCACAAAGCCGTATGATTGCATAATTGGTAGGCTAATACTTGGGTAAGCTACAAAACGGCTACCAGTGGGGCTGACAGGTGCATTATCATCTCTATCAAAATAGGTCCATTGAGAATAAAAATCGGTATTCACATGATTCCACTCTTTATCAGCTGCCAAGGTAAGTTGCGGTAAGCGCTGGTAAGGAAAGTTGACGTTATCCAAGTTTTGATATTTTTGCACTAATCCATTAAACCGCCATACATCGCTAATGTAATCAACACGGCCTTCTTGAGGCAAGTTAACACGACTGGTATTAGTGATGCGGGTAGACATATCAGAAAAATATTGATCATCAGAGAGTTTTTCGAAGTTATAACCGGCAGACCAACCATTCTCAAAGTTATGATTATGACTAAAATTAGCGTAGTAACGACTGCCACCACTTAAATTATCATTATTTAAATATTCTAAATTATTTACTCCAGAATATGTTTCATCTAAATACCTAAACTCACCTTGTAGTTGCACGCCGCGTTTGCTTAAGTAGCGAGTAGCCAATGTTGCATCCATATTGGGGGCAATATTAATGTAATAGGGGATTAATGTTTCAAAACCGCTTCGGCTGGTAGAGCCCACAGTTGGGGCAAGCAAACCTGATTTACGTTCGTTATTAAATGAGAAACTGATATATGGGGTGTAAAGTAATGGTAAACCTTTAAACTCTACAGATGCATTTTTTGCAGTGCCCGATTGTGTATAGTCGTCTAATTCAATCTCACTCGCTTTGATGTACCAATCGTCTACCCCCGGTTCGCAAGTGGTGTAGCGTGCACTTTTCAAACGTTTTTTATCTTGCCCTTCAAACAAGACCGCTTTGGCATCACCACGAGATGAACTAAATTTTGGATCTATGCTACTTTGGCCTATCGGTGTTGGTGGCTCACGGTAATTGTCTTGATACAATCTTGGATCATCGGTTAGGCTGGTTTGAGCGTTAAGCAATTTTGATTGTGTATAAACGTTCGGGTCGTTACGTGGTTTTAAATCGTTTAGTGCTGTAGTGTTAATTTGTTTATTGAGTGAAATAGTTGCATCGCGCATTTCGCCTATACTTTCACTTAAGCGCATTTTTAAGGTGGGGCCTCTTATTTCACTTTCACCAAAGTTAATGCGCACATTGCCATCCACTTTTAATTCATCATTTTGAACGTCATATTCAATGTTGTCGCCATATACTTTTTGGTTGCCTTGGCTAATCACGGCATTGCCTGAAGCGCGCATTTTTCGGTCAAGGTAGAGGTTAAGTTTGTCGCCTTCAATTTCAATCGCGCCTGGCAATGCGGTTGTGGGCTCGGCGCCTGGTAATGTAGAAAGCTCAAGCGTCATGGTCTCCGCAGGCGCGCGGGTGCTCAGGCTAATCAAAAAAACTGAAGCAAGGCTCGTAAATAAACGCTTAGCGTTATTAAAATTTAAAAGTTTTTGATGCAAAAGTGTGGTTAAGTTGTTTTAAATGGTTTAAAAATTAGCTTAAGTTTATGTATTTTACGCATGAATGATAAAATTGCATTAACGCACATTCAATACCTACATTATAAAGGCTTCTAGTGGATAGAAAAATAGAATTAGAAAATTGGTTGCAAGAAACCCTGGATTCTCAGCCATTTACCCTCACCACTGCATCGGCAGACGCCAGTTTTAGGCGCTATTTTAGGGTGCATTTAGGCGATAAAACGCTGATTGCCATGGATGCGCCACCACCGCAAGAAGATTGTCGCCCGTTTGTCAAAGTGGCCAAAATGCTGCTTGATGCGGGATTGAATGTGCCAAAAGTGATTGCGCAAGATATCGAACATGGCTTTTTGTTACTCAGCGATTTGGGCGATGCAACTTATTTGCAGCATTTAAATAACGACACCGTGCAAATGCTGTATTTGGATGCGACAAACGCGCTGATTAAAATACAACTCGCTAGCAAACAGCACGATTTACCGCTTTATGACGAGGCGCTGCTGACGCGTGAAATGCAACTATTCCCCGAATGGTATGTGGCAAAACACTTGGGTTTTAGCATGAACAGCGAGCAACAAGGCTGGTTACAACTAACGTTTGAAGCTCTTAACAGAAACATTCTCGCTCAAGGCCAAGTCACTGTGCATCGCGATTATCATTCGCGCAATTTAATGGTCACACCCCAAAATGAAGATAGGCATAGTCCAGGTATTTTAGATTTTCAAGATGCTGTGCATGGCGCGATTACTTACGATTTGGTGTCACTACTAAAAGATGCCTATATTCAATGGGATGAAGAACAAGTGATTGATTTTGCAGTACGTTATTGGGAGCCAGCCAAAAAAGCAGGCTTGCCTGTGCCGCAAGATTTTAGCGAGTTCTATCGCAATTTTGAATGGATGGGCGCGCAGCGTCACATTAAAGTGCTGGGCATTTTCGCGCGGCTGTATCATCGCGATGGTAAAGATGGTTACCTTAAAGACATGCCGCTAGTGATGCATTATTTGCGCAAAGTGTGCGAGCGCTATGTAGAGTTACGCCCGATGTTACGCTTGCTAGATGCGCTTGAAGGTAAAGTGCCAAGGCCGAAATATGTGGTTTAAAAGCATGTGGCGTAGCGCATGAAAGCCATGATTTTAGCCGCAGGGCGCGGTGAACGCATGCGCCCACTCACCGACCATACGCCTAAACCTTTACTCAAAGTGGGCGGTAAGTCTTTAATCGTTTGGCATTTAGTGCGCTTAGCAAAAGCAGGCTTTACTGAAATTGTCATCAATCACGCCTATTTGGGGCAACAAATTGAAGATGCGCTTAAAGACGGCTCCGAGTGGGGTTTGCATATTCAATACTCGCCCGAAAAAACCGCACTCGAAACCGCGGGTGGTATCGCCAATGCGTTACATTTACTGACTGAAAATGGCACTAAAAATGAACTATTTTTAGTGGTGAATGGCGACACGTTTACAGAGTTCGATTTTGCGAGTCTTTCGCAAAATCTCAGAAGCACTGCACTGCAAGCCAATACCAGAGCGCCTTACAGCGGCATCAATAACGCACGTGCGCATTTGGTGCTGGTTGATAACCCACCGCAACACCTCAATGGCGATTTTGCAATCGACTTTATAAATCAAAGTTATGGCATGCTCAAAAACACAGGTGCTCAAATGCTTACTTTTTCTGGTGTCGGCATCTATCACCCCGATTTATTTGCGGAAGTCGTGATTGGAAAACCCGCAAAACTTGCACCTTTATTGCGTAAAGCGATTGACAATCATTCCGCCACAGCCGAGTATTATCAAGGCATTTGGCACGATATTGGTACGCCAGAACGCTTGAATAATTTAGATAAAATATTGCTAAATGCTAAATAAAATATGGAATATATCTTGGATATTTGCATATTTAATAGATTAGATGCGTAGGGCAATCATTGAACCAAATGCGCGCAAGCGATGCCATATGAGTTAAAATAAACTAACTACTCAAGGCATCCAATTGAACATCAATACTCAGGAATTTAGCGCAAGACGTAACCAACTTCTCACAAAAATGGGCGAGGGTATTGCCATTGTGCCCACCGCGCCTGAGGTGATTCGCAATCGCGATTCGCATTACCCATTCCGTTTTGATAGTCACTTTTATTACCTCACAGGTTTTAAAGAGCCTGAAGCGATGTTGGTGCTTATTGCAGGCGCCCTGCCCAAATCTATCTTATTTTGCCGTGATAAAGATCTTGAGCGCGAAATTTGGGATGGGTTTCGTTACGGGCCAGAAACGGCAAAAAATGAATTTGGTTTTGATGAAGCGTATCCCATCAGCCAGTTAGATGAAATGCTCCCCAAATTAATGGCTAACCAAGCCAAATTATTTTATAGCCTAGGCGCTAGTAGTGAGTGGGACGCACGCGTCACACACTGGCTCAATAAGGTAAAAGAGCAAGCGCGCACGGGTACAAGTGCGCCGGAAAGCATCGTAGATGTGCGCCAATTGATTGACGTGCAAAGATTAATCAAAACGCCATATGAAATTGACTTAATGCGTAAAAGCGCCCAAATTGCGGCGGGTGCGCATAATAGAGCAATGCAATTTGCTAAGCCAAAAATGCTTGAGTATGAGGTTGAAGCCGAATTTTTACATGAGTTCTACCGCAATCGCGCACAATCGCCTGCCTATACTAGCATCGTCGCGGGTGGCGCAAATGCGTGCACTTTGCATTATAACGCCAATAACTGCGAATTGAATGCTGGTGACTTGTTGTTGATTGATGCGGGTTGTGAATTAGATGGATATGCGTCTGACATTACGCGCACTTTTCCAATCAATGGTAAATTTAGCGCGGCACAAAAAGATTTGTATGAATTGGTATTGAGCGCACAGTTAGCGGCCATTGAGGCTGCCAAGCCAAACAACCATTGGAACGCGCCGCACGAAGTAGCTTTAGAGATATTAGTCCAAGGGTTTATTGATTTTAAATTGTGCACAGGCACTAAAGAAGAGGTTTTAGAAAACGGTACTTACCGCCAATTTTATATGCACCGCACAGGCCATTGGTTAGGTTTAGATGTGCATGATGCTGGTGAGTATAAAGACAAGCAAGGCAACTGGGCCTTGCTTGAAGCGGGCAATACACTCACGGTTGAGCCAGGTTGCTATGTGCGCCCAGCGGATAACGTGCCAGAATACTTTTGGAATATTGGCATTCGCATCGAAGATGATGTCCTGATTACCAAAACAGGTAATGAAGTGCTGACCAAAAACGCCATTAAATCCGTGGCGGATATTGAAAGCCTAATGCGTAGCTAAGATGAGAAACGCTGCATGTGCTGAAAAAATTGTGATCGTTGGCGGCGGACCTGTGGGTTCTGTGCTGGCGCTATCGTTACATAAAAATAGCATCCCATTTACAATGTTAGAAGCGCGCGAAAAAGGAGCTTCGCACCAAGACAAACGCGCTCTCGCGCTCTCTTACGGTACGCGTTTGGTGCTTGAAAAATTAAACGTGTGGGATGCGGTCGAGGCAAAAGCCACGGCAATTAATACCATAAATATTTCACAACGTGGCGGTTTGGGTCGCACTAAGTTAACGGCTGCTGAGCACAATTTACCAGCGATTGGTTATGTGGTTTCTTATGGCGCGTTGACACAAGCTTTAGATGCAGTGTTGGATAGCGCTAAGGTGATGTATGGCGCAGAAGCGACGGATATTCAAACTGGTGCTGAAAAAAGTACCGTCATATTTAAGCATGCAGAAACCGTGCAAAGATTGAGTGCTGATTTGTTGGTGGTTGCCGATGGCGGCCGCAGTTTGAATGCAATTGATGGAATTGAAAAGGAAACGAAAGAGTACGGGCATGATGCGCTAGTAACAAAAGTAATGGCTGAGCTGCCGCACAACAATATTGCATATGAGCGCTTCACGCCAGATGGTCCAATGGCTTTATTGCCGAACGGAGAGCGCGATTTTTCTTTAGTATGGACTGGGCTGCAATCCAATATCCATGAGGTCTCTGGACTAGATGATTTGACCTTTTTAAAACAATTGCATGAAGTATTTGGTGACCGTGTTGGCCGATTTTTAAGTGTTGAAAAGCGCATGTGTTTTCCGCTAAAACTCAGCACCCTCAAGCCTGCAATTGCGCCACATTTGGCCATTATCGGCAATGCCGCACAAACCATGCACCCCGTGGCAGGACAGGGCTTTAACGTGGGTATCCGCGATGCATGGACCTTGGCCGATTTAATCTTCCAAACACCAGCCAATGCAGTTGGTAGCAAGGCGATGCTCAAACAGTATAGCCTGCAGCGCAAACGTGATACGCGCGGCGGTTTGTTGTTTACCGATTTACTCGTCAACGTATTCAGCAATGATTTAATCGGCGTGGGTAGCTTGCGCGGCGCAGGGCTTGGACTGTTGGATTTATTCAAACCAGCTAAAAACCTGTTGGTGGATAGAATGAGCTTTGGAAAATAATTTTAGGAAAATTACAAAAGTGATTGAAACCGATGTGGTGATAGTTGGCGCAGGCTTGGTGGGCTTAAGTGCGGCAGTTGCCTTTGCCAAACAAGGTAAGCAAGTGACTTTGGTGGATGATAAGCCAATGATGCATAATAAAACGCCAGAATGGGATGCGCGTATTTACGCGATTTCGCCCGAATCGGAAGCATGGTTGAAAGACTTAGGCGTTTGGGCAGATGTGGATAATTCGCGCGTTTGCGCGATTGATGCGATGGATTTGTGGCATGAAGCAGAAGCGCTTAGTTTAAAAAGTAGTGATGCAAATTTAGCAAAATTAGGTGTGATTATCGAGAATCAAAACTTAATGGCTACGCTATGGCAAAAAGTCAATGCATTAGAAATTACAGTCATCACAGAAGTGAGTTGCTTAAAGATAGAAAATTCGGCAGAAGCGATTAAACTCAACTTATATAATCAGAAAATACAAGATTATCAGCAACAAATATGTGCACAATTGTTAGTGGCTGCAGATGGCGTCAATTCATGGGTAAGAAGGCAACTTAACATTGGCGTGCAATACAAAGACTTTAATCAAACTGCGATTGTAGCTAATTTTAGCGCCCAAAAGCCACATCAAAATAGTGCTAAACAATGGTTTGCTAGCCATGAAACATTCGCGTTATTACCGCTAGTCGGACAAAATGTATCGCTAGTATGGTCATTGCCAACCGAAAGGGCAGGTGAACTGATAGAATTGTCACACGAGGAGTTTACGCTTGCAGTAGAAATTCACTCTAATTATGCACTTGGCGATTTAAATTTAATTGGCGATGTGTTTGCATTTAAGTTAAGTCAACAAACAGCCTTAGCAACCATTGCAGAACGAGTTGTATTGATGGGTGATGCTGCACATCAAGTGCACCCAATGGCTGGGCAAGGCGTGAATTTAGGATTTAGGGATGTAATGGAATTGACATCTCTAGCGACTAAACTACACGCGATGCAAGATTTGGGAGACGATGCATTTTTGCGTAAGTATGCAAGGGCTAGAAAAGCGGATACGCTCGCCATGAATAGTCTTACCTCTGGCTTAGATGCTTTATTTGCTAGCGATTACAAAATGCTTAAGCATTTTTCAAATTGGGGGTTCAGGCAACTTAATCGTCAGGGAAACATCAAAAAGTTATTAATACAACAGGTAGCTGCTTAAGTTACCTAATAGAAAGAATACAAAATGCTTAAACACTTGAAATTAAAACATATTATTGCAGCAAGCCTAATCGCAATAAGTCCGCTAGTACTTGCAGATGAGGTCAGTCTTAAAAAAGCGATTGAGGCGGCTTACCCAAAATTTAAAGTGGAAAGTATTAACAAAACGCCCTATGGAGGGCTTTATGAAGTGTTTATGGGTGGACAAATCGTTTACACAGATGAAAAGCTTACGTTTTTAATTGCTGAAGGCCGTTTGGTAGATGCGAAAACTAAAAAAGATGTCACTGGTGAGCGCATGGACGAACTCACAAAAGTCGATTTTAATAGCCTGCCACTAGATCAAGCTATTAAGGTTGTCAAAGGCAATGGAAGTCGTAAGTTGGTTGTGTTCTCTGATGTAGATTGCCCGTTTTGTAAGCGCCTAGAGCAAAACGAATTAGCTAATATTGATAACATCACTGTTTATACGTTTTTATATCCAATAGAATCCCTACACCCAGATGCAGCAAATAAATCAAAGTCAATCTGGTGCGCGCCAAATCGGGTAAAAGCTTGGAATGATTGGGTATTTAATAATAAGCTACCATTAGCCGCGACTAATTGCGATGTGCCGCTTGAAAAAGTAGGGGAATTGGCTAGAAAAGTGGGTGTTAGCAGTACACCAACATTGATTTTTTCTGACGGTAAACGCATGCTAGGTGCGCAACCTTATAAAGAAATTGAAAAATATTTAGCGGCAGCGACAAAAAAATAAATTTGCTTAATAGGATTTACTAAAAATAAAGGCCATCAAAAGTGAACTGCACCCCAAAAGTTGGACACTTTGTTCAACTAACTAAGGTGCAGTTTTTTATGTCCAAATACACAAAAGAATTAAAACTCAAAGTTGTACAAGACTTTGAAACACTTAAAGCAGGTACTA
>Ga0247832_1005123_pt1 | contig 15504 bp, 14 predicted proteins | sample LaCruzMarch2015__10_FD_192407 | JGI IMG/M metagenome (GOLD analysis project Ga0247832, IMG submission 192407) | Freshwater microbial communities from meromictic Lake La Cruz, Castile-La Mancha, Spain - LaCruzMarch2015_4m | ecosystem: Environmental > Aquatic > Freshwater > Lake | place: Spain... | reverse complement strand
TGTTAAACGCAGCATGATACGTGAAGATTATTGGATGGACTGGGTTGATAATGTCATTGGGTCTAGAATTAATTGGAACACTTATGACAATGGGAACGGTCTCACTGAATTTCAGAATGGCTTGCTGAAATTGTTGGATTAAGCAAGGGTTAAGGATAAAAAAATATAAAGAGTAATTTAACTTTCCTGTTCATTTATTTCATCATGTTCATGCTCACGTGTCTTCCCTACTTCCACCACAGGATGAGCCAATAATCCGGTGAGGCGGCTTATAATCCAATCCGAAGACTCTACCTCGATTACATCATGACCTCCTTACTTTCAAGCACTCCTTCCACTCTCCCACCATCTGCAAAACTGCATCCAACATCATGGTACGATCAGCACAAAGATCAGCTCTACAAGCTTTTTCCCGTGCACGCTTAGAGCCAAGCCAGACTCGCTCTGGAAGGTAAGTTTCATTTTGATCTGGACTCAAATAAGAGTATAGTAGTGTTTCACACCACTTGCTCTGGTCAGCGTGCCAAAGAACTTTGGATCTAGATAGCCATGCGGGAAGATCTCCATAAGTTGACCACACATGGGCATAAAGGCCGCTCCCGTGATTTGAGCACCATGTGGAGTCAAGATAATGTCGTGTGATGCAAAGAACTCAATTTGCTCTTGGAAGTTGGCGTTCTCAAAGTAAATAGGTGACTCTAATACTGTATAGTGTCCATGAATACTAGTGGCGTTCAAATGATTGAGAATCTGCTGTGCATTAATAAGTATGCGACTGGACTTACGATTGAGAATGCCAACTCGGGGTAACAGCAATGCTTGTCTTTCTATTTGCTCTCGCAGAATATGAGTACATCTGTCCGTGAAAATTGTGCGTGACAAGGTTTGAGCATCGTCATCTTGTAGGTGATAGCCTAGATTTTGGCAACCGTGATTTCGAGTCACTGTTAACTGTCCAGGTCTTGTCTTATTACTAACGACAGTTATGTTGAATAATGGCATGGTCTCCACAAAACCTTTATAGAACAATTGCGGTTTCTTATATTTGGCATAATTAAAGATAATGGTAGGGTCTTCAGAGCGTCGTGCCCAAGAAAATGCTGCATATAATTGCTGCATCCCATGGGGAAGAGTGCCACATCCATCATAGACATACGAGTAAACCATGGACACATTTATCCCCCCCTCCCCCTCAAACCTTAGATACTCCGTCACATTTAGCACCTGAAAGTTAGTCTTGGCAACTCGGGACCATCGTTCCTCGCAAACCGACGGTTGGAAGGATATTTGCTGAATCAGTGATGCAGGTCTATGTATAGAAGATACAGTGTTTCCTTCATTCGTCGTTGTAATATTAAAGTTCATTGTATTAGTACTGTTGCCAATCCTCATCAACGTTGAAATTGATTGACCTGAGAAGTAGGCATCTTTGGTCGTCAAAAGGAGAGATTCAATAACAGCATACTGGGATGATAGATAATTGTGCTGCCACAAGACGATTCCCAGCGAGTAGAGGATGATGATGAGCCCGAATGACTGACAAGTTGCAGGAAAGTTCATCGTAGAAGACGATGGCGCAGTACGACAACAGATCTATGCTGTCTGTGCACTGTGAGGGGTGTTCAGTTACTATTGGAATGCTATGACAAGGTTGGCACACCGCAAATAAACCTTGGCATAGAGTAGTCAACGTATCTAAGTATGGCTTGGGTATGGCTGGTCGTTCTTTTTTTCAGAGGAAACAGCCGAAGTTCGCGAAAACGCGGCTTCGCCACTAAAAGTGGATTTCAGGGATAAGCTCTCCCTCCTACATATTACATATTATGATGATTCGATGGACCCAAATTCTCATCCTCAGCAATACTATATGGTCATTCTCGGCATTGCTCTTCTATTTTTATTACTTGAATAGCGATGAGAACAAGTCTACGCAGAACTATCCCCATGACCCTCCGGAACGATCAATTATCAAAAACCCCATTGCGGAAGAAATATCCGACGTTAATATTACCCATCCTTCCTTTACAGTCAACGTCTCAAGGACTGGACGTCTTGATCGGATGCTGGTTGATCCCAAGGGATGTACAAGCCGGCCTGCCCCCGTTTGCGGTAGAAACATAGACTGTATTAACCCACAGAGTGAATGTTTGCCGAAACCCAATGCTCTTGGGCTGTATCACTTTGTACCATATGGATACAATTTTGGCGATGTGCTGGGCTCGACGGTGAATAACTTTGCATTAAAAGGCATGCCAGTTAAGAGAACAGGGCCAGTTAAGAGAACTGGTGAACCCAAAAGACATGGGCAGTTGCTGTTGACTTTGGGATCGATCTTGCACCATGTAAAAAAACGGGAGCGAAGGTTCATTTATGGGGGACAGGGCATGTGGGGAATCGGTATCAAACGAATTACAAAAATGCGTGGGCAAATTGGGGTGAATCTCACCATCCAATGGAGGTGCATGCCGTCCGTGGTCAATTGACGTTGGAGTTCTTGTATGCACATGGGATTGTTAGTAATACTACCAAGAAGGAGGACATAGTGTTGGGAGATCCGGCACTCTTGTTGCCGTATGTGTTCCCAGAGTGTCAATGGCAACCCAAACCTTCACGAAAGATGTGCTTGATCTTACACAACAATGACAAGGAGTACATGGATAATGCCAACTTTGATGACCGCACGCAGTTTCCTGCAGAATTGGACAAGACAAACATTTGGAACTCAACATTGGACTACCATACGATGTTGGAACGAATTCTTGAATGCCATTTAGTGGTGTCGTCTTCGCTGCATGGAATCATTGTTGCGGAGGCGTTTGGTATACCAGCCAGGTGGGTCAAGCTCAAAGGCTCAGCCAAATCAGAAGGTCAATACAAGTACTGTGACTACTACACTGGCTCTCGGTACAAGGAAACCGGCATCAACACTTTGATGCGCGATAACGGAAATGGAGAATGCATTGGGTTTGACAATGAGGAGAACCCGTACAAACGAGCCAATACAGTGGCAGAAGCATTCGTCTTGGGTGGCGCACCACCCATTCGAGAATATGATTCTGCAAGACTCCTACGAGCATTCCCGTTGGAACTTATGAGCACATGCAACCACCCACTTATCGATCCTGTGATGATGATCGGAGCTAATTTACTGGAACAAAAAGGGGGAGAACAACAAATTGCCCTGGCGCCTCGCTTGAAAAAAAATAGGACTTTGGTCATCCTCAATGGGTCGCCTCGGGGCGGAGAGACTACCTGGCAGTCCCTGTATACACAATTGTTGGATGTGAACCAAGCAGATTTGGCTCTGGCATTTGGTGAATCCGCGGACAGGAACTCAAGCTTGTACTCTCGAGCCAAGTACATATGGGAATTTCCCGAGTTTGAAGATTGGGGTGTTGCATTGGATCGGATTGACACGACGTGGCAGAGGTATAGAAACAGGGGTAACTTTATGGGTGGGGTGAGAGGCAGCAATGGCAATATAACCATAGGCAGTGGTGCAATTCTCATGTGGATACGTTGGTTTGTCAAAGGAAAGCTTCAAAGTGAACGGTTGTTAGACCAATACGACTGGATTGTGTACACGAGATCTGATCACTTCTATTATTGTCCTCATGACCTACGACTTTTCATGAAGGACCCAAGTCGCCTTTATGTTCCCAATGGCGAGAAATATGGGGGATACACCGATCGACATTTGGTAGCACACCGTGACCTGATAATACCAGCTCTCTCACTCCTGGACATTGTGATGAAGAAAGGCAAAAGAGTGACAGCTAAGAACATGGAAGTCTTTATTAAGAGTTGCTGGCAAAAAATGAAACTCAACGTTACTCTTTTTGATGGTATGTTCTTCACGTGCGCAGTTCCTGGCGACAAAACGCGTTGGACTAAAAGAGGTGATTTAAGTAAGACACCTGAACACCTCAAGAAATTGGGATTAGCTCTTAAGTACCCAAATGAATTCAAAGCGGCAGAAAGGTACTGTAAAGGTAGCAGTCGAAGCCGTTGGTGAAGTACTGACTGATGGCTGCAAGGGTATATGTTTAGGCAAAGCAATATTATTTAGTAGCCAAAGTATTTGTTCCTAACGTTCAAGAAAGTATCGCGTACAAATGCATTGTGTCTCAATATTAAAGGAAGTCTTGGATGATCATCAATATTCCGTTGTCGCTCCTCCCCTTTCATACTCAATTTATCTAGTTGTTCCAAAAAGTTGTTGATGTGGTCAAGCAATATCTGTGAAGTTTCTGGATAATACTTTTCATGTAGTGTTTGTTTCGTTTCATAATCCCCTCGTGAGTGTGATTCCATTAGTAAACGTTTATCCCCAATCTTTGTTGAGCTTAAATGTTGGTACAGCAGTACATCCCAAACTTCTTCACTTACTGTCCCATCCTTGTAAAATAACATTCTATTCTCAGCATAGCCCAATTCTTCTAAATCTTTATTCACATGTTCAACAATTAGTTTACAAAATGTTGCGGGTGTCCTTTCATCAAGGAAACCATATCGAGCAAATAGGAAAGATGGGTTCGTAGGGTCAGCGTAGCTTATCCGTAGTGGTGATCCCGCTGGTACATCGTACGTTGTGTATGCGTAATAATTACCCAATTCATCATACGATGCTTCAATTTCGGTGAAGTCCGAACCATGATTAAACATGTCACCCATGGGTATGATCCGTAGTTCACCATCGACAGGACTTTCAATAGCGCGAGTGTATACTATCTGATAGACCCAATTACATAGTTCCACATCATACTTGGTATCCTCATTCAAGTATGGGATCATCTTAATCGAACTGACGGATAGTCGTGACATATTCCCCCGTTCACTCACGGCCAATTTACGCATAAGACTAGGTAAACAAAGACAACAGAAGGGTGTCATGGATGCTGCGTTGGTATAGTACCGAGGGAGTGAATTTAACCATGCAAACCATGGTGATGATTCACCTTTTTCGTATTCAACTAATAGCTTCACGAGGAGATAATAGTGTCGTATTTCGGATTCGGCATTAATGCTGTACAATATCTTTTCGGCCTCGTTCATGTCCAATGTTCGAAGTTCTGTCATCGCCTTAGTACTGGTAAGTATTAACGATTCTGGAACGTAGAGTACACATGTCCCCGTGGGTATGTCCGTGGTGGTTGATGCATATATATCTAAAACTCCCATCCCATCATGATCATAGCTCGACAATACATGTCCCTCCGCACGCTGGATGCCATATTCGTAGGCCCAATTTTCAAATGATGGAATGTCACGTGGTGCTAGTTCCGATATGTCAATTGCTGCGTCATATCCACGTGCTCGATTACTCACACCTACATCTAATTCTACTCGTGATCGTCGTCGTCGATGATGTTGTTGTTGTTTCTGCGTGAGCCATGGTCGTAGCGGAGAAGAAGTAGTAAGGAATGCCGTAGATTTCGTTAACGAAGACGATGCCGCTATTCCTGCTTTTCTCCTCACAACACTTAGGAGTGCCGTCGCAGCTGCTCCTCCGTTATCACCGCTCGGTACGCACGCAAATGCCGTCCCAATCACGATGAGAAGCGTCTTCGTCATGCTCCTCCTCCGACACCGTAGGTGCACAATTTACGTAAGTATCTTGAGCCGGGTAAGGTAGTACGAACACTCTTAATGTTTTAATTGCTAATTGCACTTCTTATTACGTGCTTTCTTCATAGATTATTCTTCTATTCCCTTTTATTCTACTTAATTCTCTTCTTTGTCATCTTCTTCATCTTGCCAACACCAGCTCTGCCCTTCTTCTTCCTAAACGATCCTGCACCCAACCCATCATCAAATTCATAATCGTATGCAGTTTCCCCCTTGGCATACTTACCTTTACGTACATCCCTTTCTCTCTCCTTGGAACTTGAACCACCATTCATTACCCTATTTAATATGTCAGAACTCTTTTGTGCCTCCGACTGTAAGAACTTTTTATTCGTACCAGTCGAATCTTCAAGATGCTTACGTTTCTTATCACTTATATTCTTGGACAGCTGTGTCTTCCTTTCGGGTTCACCTTCGCGTAATTTATCAAACCGACCAAGCGATGCTGTAGAGATTTGTGTTGCCTTTAGTGCCAGCGTCGTTGATGGCTTGCCTCTCTTTGCCATGGTTGTGTCATCTTTCCCTCCCTTGGCCATATCCATTGGTAAACCGGCAGGTGCGACCAGTCCTTGCTTTTGTAGCTTCTCTTTACTAGCCACACGTTGCTTAACTAACCGGGCAGTATCCTTAATTAATCGATTGGCACTCCCGTGTTCTAACATGCCCGCACGTTCGGCATTCTTCATCCGACTAACTGTATTCTTACCAGTCCGTGCCTTCTTCTCTTCTCGTAATCGTTCCCACGGGTCTTGATTCGGGTCATCATTCTTCTTCACTTCAATAATTGGCCATGACTCTGGACCAGCATTTGCCTTATTAGATAATGACCCGGTGAGGTGTTTCCATTCCCCGGTACTTTCATCATAGACCTTACGTGAACGTTTCGTCTGTGGAGCAATGCCGCGCTTGGCTGCAAATTCCTCCCACTTACTCTTTTGCTTTGGTGGAGGTGGGGGTAAGGACCGTGGCAACTTTGTTGTTTCACCTCCACTACTTGTACCAGGTAGTCTGGCCAATGATCCAACATCCGTCTTCTCGGTTGGTAGTCTCCATAATTCACGCAACAGTTGTGTCGTTCCCTCGGCAGCCTTGGCCAATAGTAGTGATTCATTTACTACGCCGGGTAGTGTCCCAGCAGTTGCCTCAATTGTTGGTGTGGTTGCGTACCATTCTTTATTATTGTGCTTCTCGATTTTAGTGGACGATTGAGGCTGGTAGAGCTCGGCAACGTTGATTTGGTGTGTGTTGAATGCTAAAAGGTTGTGTAGGTCAAAGGTACATTGCTCTCCTCCACCACCACTGCCTACACCAATGCTGGATTTGTTGTCAACTTTTGCTTCATCTAACTCGTCATCGTCCTCGTCGTCATCGTCATCCTCGTCATCGTCGTCGTCGTCGGATTCTTCTGCATCGCTTTCATCCTCATCATCCTCATCCATTTGCTCGTCGCTCCCATCCTCGCTGCCGTTGTCGTCTTCTTCTTCTTCGCCAGCATCGACATCGTCCTCTGTCTCGGACGAGCTCGTGGTAGTAGCCTCCTCCTCTAGTATGCGGCCCTTGTGCTGCGTCGTCTTCTTGGCCGCCATGGTGGTAAAGTGCAAAATTTTTTGTGGTTAGTTGGTCCTTGGTTCCCGCGGCAACCGTCTGCCCAGCTCGTGGTAGCTAAATTGAACAACAGATAATCCGTCCTCGATGGGAATCAAGGCGATACGCCAGGAATTAGAATCGATGGGGATTGGTACAAAGTCGTTCATTGAGAAGAGCGAAATCGACGTCTGCTGTGCCGATTGCGGCAAGGAGGAGGGGGGCGGCAGCAGTCTCAAGGCATGTAAGTCGTGTATGCTCGACAGGTATTGAAATGCAAAGTCGCATAAACAAATCTGCAAACAACGTGTCGCCGAGCTACGCGATGAGGCGCTGTTCAAGGACCCACCGGCCAAGGAAGACTGTCCCATTTGTTTCCTGCCAATGAGCTTGGTATATTCTGTCTTCTGTCTAGCTTCCACCAATCACTATTTACGTCTGTACCAATTTACGGACTTTCTGGTGGCAAATGAGGTGTTGGCAAGTGTGGCTATGGAAGTACATTATGATTGTTGTGGAAAGAATGTTTGTGGAGGGTGCATTCATTCTGCCATTCATTCAGGAAATAATAAGAAATGTCCATTTTGTAATTCAGAGATAATTGCATCAACAGATGATGAATCATTTGAGGAAATGAGGAAGCGGGTGGAGGCAAATGATGTCGATGCGATGGTTGTTCTGGCCAATCATTATAACAAGGGAATACGTGTGTTACAAGATCAGAAAAAAGCAAAAGAATTATAGACTCAGAAGGCCGCAAAACTTGGATCTAGGGATGCGCATTATCAATTAGGTAATGCTTATCATGAAGGGGGGGATTTGAAGAAGTCCAAATTCCACTTCGAGGCCGGGGCTATGTCAGGACACGAAGAGGCACGATTCAACCTTGGATTGATGGAGGGTAAATGTGGAAACTTTGAACGAGCTGTGAAGCAATACATGATTGCTGCATCAGCTGGGGACTGTCATTCCATGCATCATTTGAGGTTCTTATTTGGACTAGGTGGACTCAATCGAGAATCGATCAACTCAGCATTGGAAGCTTTACAATAATTCCTGTACCGAGATTAGGAGTGAAGCCAGAGACAAATACATCAGTTTGGTTTTAAAACTTGTGCGAGTGGGACTTACAAACCATAGATATTCCTCAAGGGGGAGACGAGAAAAATGTGATGAGCTTCAATTTAGGGAACACAAGAGAGATGTCGATAACGTGGATTTATAGAGGGCAGTGGTGAGCGTGGAAAGTGAGGGACAATCCACTTCAAGCAACCATTCCAATGGTCACGATAATGCTTCAGTAGCCATCAAATCTCTGCGTACTTCTGCCATGATTTGAACAATATAAAGAGGTAAACTGATTAATTATATTTACCTCTACGGTCCACTAACAATCAACACAAGGATTGGAAGAAATATCCCCATGGCACATAATCCATATACCAATGGGAATACATCACGTATATTCTTTTGTACGAATATTGCCACGAGGTATAGCAATCCACCCCAATATGGCAATATAGATAAATAACCAGATAATTCATGCATATGTAATGGATCTAATAATCCCTTTAAATATTGGAATGCACTTTCATTCTCTGTTGACCATCCTCCTCCTCCGACACCATCCTGGGTTGAGGGTAAGATGGTTAGTCCAATATCACGATTGTCAATCATGGCACTAACTAAATTGTCCTTTTCGCTGGCCGTTAATAATGTCAATCCAGGATTATATATAGTTGTATCCTCATCTGTAATTTGCACCCCCGCACCGAGTGTTATACCGCTATTATAGGTGATAGTCCCCCCAATACCTTTTCCTTCGGTAATAATTTTTGATATTTCTTCAAGTATGGAATAGGTTGACTTGGCATCGGTACTGCCTTGTAATTGAGAAATGACTTGTGTAATTGTTGTAGATGCATAATCATCTCCACCATCGTTGGCAGATGCTGCAGCCGTTATTGTTGCTAATGAAAAAGCAGCCACGAGGAGTATTGCCTGCTTTGCGAGATTAGTGGAAGTGGATGGATCGTTGTGCGGTAGTGCTTGGTGTCCGTCGTTAATGCTGCTACTGGTACTACTCCATTGATGATGATGGGAGTTTGAACCAACAACGAGGTGAGTTTTGGCAAGGCGGTAGCGGCACTGCTGACTATGACTAGTACTACTGCCGAAGGAAAATGACGTTGCTATACTAGGGAGGGAGGATGCAATAATGGTCAGTAGAAGCAACACAACGTTCGACGGCATCAACATCATGGCGTTTGGATGACCGCCACGGGGTCACACAATTTCAACAAAGGCATCCCGCCATAAAACATCAAATAAATAACGCCAGCAGTGTTGACTGTACGAGGTACGTGAGAGAAGAATATCTAGCATCCATGAGTTTGTCCAGGCTATGATAATGAGATAATTTAAATGTTTAATTAGATATATTTTGTTGTTACCATGAAAACAACAGCCACCATTAAGAATGCCTAATTGATACCAACAACAGCAAGAATCACAAGTGACATTGCAGTTGCAGAAGCTTTGACGTGGAACGCGTCAGAGGCAGTGATAGCCTCATCAGTCTCACCCGCATCAATTGATGGCGTCGTAACGTCTCCCTGATTAATATCGGCGCCGAAGCCGACTTGGTTGTTGTTCGAAACATTTGACGTACTGCCAGTGGTGGATCCTGCCAATGGTTCGGCGCAAGAAATGGCCGCTCCAAACAAATCAAGACATTGGCCATCCTTGCACGTGCTAGTGGGATCTGGTGTACACTTGGTTCCACACGCGACAGTAGCAACATCACAGCCGGTTTCGCCGCTTGTAGTGCTGACTGAACTTGTCGTTGTGGTAGTAGTACTCGTCGTCGAGGCATCGGGTACGAACTCCCCACTGACCACGGTCCCCTTTACTCCATCTAGGCAGATAATTCCCCCCGATTCTGTTCCGGTGATTCCGCTACCATCCTTGCAACAATTGCCTCCGGTCTCCGTATCAGGTATCGGCGTGATGTTCCACAATTTATAGTGCATACTGAACTTGTCGTTGTAGCAGTAGTACTCGTCGTCGAGGGGCTTGTGGCATCTGGTACGAACTCCCCATTTACCACGGTCCCCTGTACTCCATCTGGGCAGGTAACTCCATCCGAAAATGATATTGAGGGACCGCCGCCCTTGCAACAATTGCCTCCAGTCGTCGTATTGGCAGCACCATTACCAGTTAGGGTCAGATCCAAACAACTGACCCCCGCTGGTGTAACTCCTCAGCGGCTGAAACACTCCATAAAAGGAGGCAACCTACGATCGTGGAATGAAACATCATGGTGACGACGCAGGTGAACCGACAATAATTATGTAATCCATGTTCCCGCACAAAACATAAATCACTTCAACCAAAATAATGGCCTGGTGTCGTTATATTAGTACAATAATGATGTTCTTGTCATCGTCAATATCGGCATTCCAATTGTCACCGTCGTCCCCGCCCTCGCTGTTGTCGTCATCGTCGTCATCATGGCGGATGCAGCAGCATCAGCAACAACGCCATACCGGCCGAGCAGGCACAATGTTGTTGGAAATGTCCAACGAGAATGTTGACGAAGATGGTACTAGTAGTAGCAACAACAACAACAACAAACAACGTCGTCGAAAACGTAAAAAGCTGACATATGACGGCGAGGATTCCTCCTCTCCATCATCATCATCATCATCATCATCGATAACCACGACGACGAAGAAGGAATCTATCAAAAATATGGTACAAGATCTCCTAGCACGTGAACAATTAATGTTAGATGATACAGATTTAACGACCTTTACACCAGTAAAGTTAGAAGATGATGATCGTATTATCATGGCTGCACGTAAGGCTGGATATTCTGTTACTGGCAGCAGTAGTGGTAGTAATGTTAGTGCAGCAGCATCAGTAGGAGATGGCACACAACTTGAAGACTTATTTGATTCACGTGAATTCTTACAACGCAAACGTGAAAGACAGGTTGAGGAATCATCATCATCCTCTAGTACAACTGCAGGAGTTGTGGCACCTCAAACACGAAAGAAAATTAAACGTTCGGACGTGGCAGCCTTTAATCGATTACTTGAAATTGACCCTATAGCCGATGAAGACAATTCCTACTTTGAAGATGAGGGTATAGATTTTATATCTGCATTACTTGGTGATGTTGAGCCTGGTGTTGGCATGGATAGTGATGAAAGTACCAATATGAGTGGTAAACGTATACAGAAGAAAACAAGTTTTTTAGGCATTGGAAGCGGACCATTACAAGTTGGACATTTTATTGGATCGTTGGCGATTGTGCTAATGTCGTTTGTACAGTATCCAGGCTTTCCATTAACCAACTTACCAGACGAACTACGATCATCACTCCAAGGTGGATTGGGTGTGATATATCTAATTAATACAGTATTGGCTATATTAGCAGCAAGTAGTGCACCTAGTAGGAACCAACCGGCATTACTTTGGGCTGCTAAGACATTTGCCGTGGGTGGGATCGCGTATGATCAATTAATGCAAATACCCACACCAGAGGAATTGACGGAACGTTTGAGGGTGGAGGATATGAAGTTGAAACGTACAAGTGGTAGAAGAGGAAGGAAATAACAACTGTGTAGATGTGTGGTGATGGGGAGGGCATTCTAGATTATCATCATAAGATTTCAGGTGTTTTTGAAAGCAAGTATTTGCACAGTCAACTCATTTATCGTTACGCGTTGCATCTGTGTTTCTATTTATGCACAATTTCAAGGACTTTTACTGTCAATCCCAAAGTCACCTGTACGAGCCCCACATCAACAAAAATCAATCTCAATGCTTTCATTCACCTTTCCAATCCAAATGCAAGAACATTATTTCATTTCCACGTAATGACAATAATAGGCACAGGTGACTGTGTGCTCTTCACTACATGCTCTGGATGGAGTGTTGATATCATCAATCTGTTAGCCAGGCTCGGCATGACCCGAATAATGTTTGACAATTGACCAGCAAATCTATCAAAGCTTGTAGCCGATGTGGGTAAGAAATTCGGTAATACGATATAGCTCTTCTCTCCACGTTTTGGAGTGTTCCCACCATCACCGTCTTTGGTGGAACTATTCAGCATGGCCAGATTGTTAAACACATATTCGTACGCAGCATCGACATGACGGGTGTCACTTTTTGTAAATGTGGAGGTATATTCGTTAAATGCTGGATCATTCTCGAGTACCCAGCTTTGTGCCATACTTAGTGGTGTTTGGGCCGTAATGGTTGCATCGTTACCAAATGCCTCACCAAGTGCAACATAAAATGGATCATCGGATGACGACTTTTTGGTAGCAGCGCTCATGGAAAAAAGAGCCTCCAACTTTCGGACGTCGTCACTTGTCACGACGATGCCATCATTGTTTACACCTCCATCATTATTCAATGCGGATGCTGCTGTGGCCTCACGCTGACCAAAGTCCGGTGGAGGCATACTCAGCACCTCAACGATGACACTTGGGTAGGGTGATCTTCGTGCCTCATCACGTCGTTTCTTGTACTCCTGCTGATTGACATCGATCTCACCTGCCTGCTCCTCCTGCTTCATCGATCCTAGCTGCTCTTCTAGTGTTTGTGTACCGTATTGAGGATGAAGGTGGGCACAGTTGATGGACACACTGCGCTTATTGAAATGTATGAACACAGTGAATGAACTTGAAAGTCAGAACAGTCACTTCATGATTGCTGTAAAATCATCACACAGAACATTATATACACAACTTACACCCATTCCTTTGTTCCATCATCCTTCTTCTTAACAACAAAGTCTCTTGCGGCTCTTCGCGCTTGATTAATCGACTGAATTAATGCATCAAACGTCTGGAATGTCGCCAACTCATTACAGCTCGGTATAACAACAACATTCGTCGATCTCATCGTCGTGGGATTGGCATCACTGCTACTACTACTTCCCAACCTTGATTCAACATCTCGGCCATGACGTTCGCCTAGCTCTCGTGCCTCACGTACACGTCGGAATATCCCACCCACGACCGTGGCCAAGTCCGATCCAATTTCACACACGTACGATACCTCCTTTCGTGCGTATGGATTGTCCTTGCCACTACTACTATTCGTGTCGTCCTTCTTCTCGTCGGCAAAGTGCATTGTTTGTCCAATTTGATTCTGCTGATGTTGCTGCTGCTGTCGGGATAACTCGGCCTGATTCGACCGATCGAGTGTGTCACTAATCCATCGTTCAGTATTGACAAGTGCCGACCAGAAATCATCGCCACCACCACCATTATCATTATTATTCGAGAAGCCGTCGTCAAAGTCGGACCCCTTGTAGCGCAAAAGGGTGGAGGAGGGATCTGATACCGCTCGTAGAGCAGATAGGTGAAAGGCCGACGTTGATGACAACGCCGCGAGCAATGCAGTGAGTAGTGAGAATTTCATTGTCATAATACCAATGAAAAAGCAAATAATGACTCCTGGCGTTGGACAGGTGGCATCACTTCTTGACCATGGCTTGATTTGTTCTGCGCCACCCCAGAGAACAAAGTTCAAAAGACTCTTCCCGCCGAATGCAAGAGAATGTTTGGGGACCTCCCTCCACACAACACCGCTGGTGGTGGCTGGATGAACATTATATTGTCCCCCCTTCGCAACCTCCTCCTACTGGCGGCTCAGTGTCCCTTCCTTGCGTCACCGTTACTCTTCTCGGTGCAATCATCACCGGCTTCACGATCATTACAGATTCATAAAACAATCCATACCCTCGTTGCAATGTCGAGACGTTCGTCCACTCGTCTGAAATCGTCCTCTTCCACCAATAATAATGACGAGGAAGCGGCGTCGAATAAAATCTTTGCCTCCATCCCGACGGAGGAGAAGAAGTCGACGAAGAAGAGGGCGTCGCCTAAAACTGCAGCGGTGGCTCCGGACAAGAAAAAGGCAGCAACAAAACGAACGAGCCCAACTGATGAAGCAGACGACGTGGTCGAGCCTCCAACTGCAGCAGCTGCTGCTGAAGTGAAGGAGAAGAAGAAGAAGCTGGTGACACATCAACAATGGACAGAAATGACTCCTCTTACTAGACTATGGAATCCAATCGCCACTGAAAACAGCCGTCCCTTCACCATTGTATCATGGAACGTCGCTGGTCTACGTGCATTAGTAAAGAATCGTCCGGATGCATTACCAGATTTATGTCGTAGGACTAACGCCGATGTATTGTGTCTACAGGAAACAAAGTTACAAATGGAAAATATGGATGATAAGAAGTCGAAATTACGCGAATACTTTACAGAGAAAATGTTGGACTATGATTGTCATTGGAGCTACTCATTGGAGAAAAAAGGCTATTCTGGCACTGCCATGTTCATTCGTCGGGGAGCTGGCGAGGATAAGGGTAAAAAGCAGTCAAAGTCAGGTGACTTTTTCGCTTCATCGGCCAATGACTCAGCAACTATCGACAGTAAAACAAAGGGGGACGATCCGTTTCCATTTCCTCCCATCAATGTCAAGACCGAGTTGGGATTACCAAAACATGATGGTGAAGGACGGACAATAATTGCTGAATTTCCATCATTCTTCCTAACAAATGTATACGTACCCAACTCTGGTCAAAAGTTGGAACGATTGGACTACAGGACGAACAAATGGGACATTGACTTTCTCACCAAGATGCAACAACTCGAGACTGAGGGGAATAAGCCAGTGATATGGCTAGGCGATCTTAACGTGGCACATAATGAGAAAGATACATGGAATGAAGGTGCCAAGCATTTGGCAAAGAGTGCTGGCACCACTGCTGAGGAACGTGCGTCATTTGATGTACAAATGGGTGCTGGTTTTGTGGATGTCTTTCGAAGTCTGCATCCAGATGCACGGGGGCATTACAGCTACTGGAGTCAACGGGCGGGGAATAGAGAACCCAATAAGGGATTGCGATTGGATTACTTCATCTGTAGTAAAGGATTGATGGAAGATGGAGACGATGACATGGCCATTGTGAGAGACAGCTTTATGATCCCGGATGCACTGGGAAGTGATCATTGCCCCATTGTGCTGGAAATTGAAATCAGAAAATAATCGTGTAAAGGAATTGAAATTGAAAAGCAACTGTGACCACATTCCCTATTCCCTGAGCCTGCTTCCGTTTGTTGGATTGTTGATACATCGTTGGATTGTTAGTTAATACAATACTTCACATCCTTCCACTCATCCATCTATCGTTGTTGATGGCATATCGCTTGAATGATACGTCTCTGACAAGTTCTGACACTTCACGTAGACTAGGTT
>Ga0247832_1005120_pt1 | contig 15510 bp, 13 predicted proteins | sample LaCruzMarch2015__10_FD_192407 | JGI IMG/M metagenome (GOLD analysis project Ga0247832, IMG submission 192407) | Freshwater microbial communities from meromictic Lake La Cruz, Castile-La Mancha, Spain - LaCruzMarch2015_4m | ecosystem: Environmental > Aquatic > Freshwater > Lake | place: Spain... | reverse complement strand
CAACCGATTATGGAACCACGGAACACACCGAACACACGGAAGCTAGGACGTCAGAAACCTCGGCTGCTTTTCCGTGTGTTCCGTGTATTCCGTGGTAAACGATCCGATCCCAGCGATTCAAGAAGCAACCGATTATGGAACCACGGAACACACCGAACACACGGAAGCTAGGACGTCAGAAACCTCGGCTGCTTTTCCGTGTGTTCCGTGTATTAGGTGGTTGAATTAGACCGAAAATGTTGACGAGAAAGCTCGGAGAGCAATTTGATCCCGGATCAGAAATTGGTTCGCGATGGGACCGAGGAAAATTGCCTAAAGGATCGTTCCCTTAGGCCTTGATACGATGCGAAAGGGACAGAGCGATCCGCTCGGTAAGAACCGAAAAGAACTTGCGGTCCGAGCCCCGAAGCAACAGCGAAAGATCGTGCCGTTCTTCGTTAACCGAGCTTTTCCAAAAGCGAATCAAGGGCTGCCGAAAGCTTCTCGTCGGTGTCGTAATTTCCCTGAGCAATCGCTTCGCGTAAGCTTGCTACCTTGTCTGCGCGAAAAACTTCGCTTGAAGATTGGGATTGGCCAATACTGAGCGCTTCAGGGGATAAATCCAATTGGTCCACCGGAGAGGTTATTGCGGGTGACGAGGGTTCCGCTTGAGTCGGTGCGTTAGAACGTGCCGCAGCTCGAGTCGAATCAACACCTGAAACCGAAAAGTTACCAGAAATTTGCATCAGACTTCTTCTCCCTTTGTGATCGGAACGTCGCCTTGATCCAATGATCAATGATTACATGGACTGCTACCGTGCTGACAAGTCGAGAATTCCTTCTCGAGCTCGATCCCTTACCTATCGCAGTCCGTGTCACAGATAAAGCCGAAGGATAATCCACAGGCATCGCGACTTTGCGAAGAAGCTGCTTTCGAACGAAAGCGTACCTGGGTATCGAACAGTTCATCCGCAAACAACAACGATTCCTATCCCCTTCCTTGTGTTATGAATGGCCAAACAGCAATGCTAAAATCGAATTTGCTGACTAGCACGTGTGCAACGCTTTGCTGCAATTCAAACGATTGCAACTAACCTAACGATCAATGCATTCGTCGTGCCAAACATCCGCGATTTACGTTATACGATGTAAACGGTACTCATGGCAAGCCAGAATCATCCTTTCAAGCATTGACAGCATTTCTATTTGACGTCGTGATGGTGTCACAAACGCATCCCATCCTCGCGATGACATCCAAATTTACAAAGCTAGTTCCAGGATTTGCAACCTGCTTTAGAACTCCTTACAAAAAAATCTAGAATCGGCGTTGACCCGAACTAAGACCTAAGCCTATCTTACTCGCATGCAAACGATCACTCGATCTGCGGCATCGGATTGAAGCGATTACTTCAACTCAATCGCATTGCGGCAACATCACACGGACGTGATGTCGCCCAGTGAAGATAAAGCAGATTTTTGCGGGCAGTGCAAACGGATGTTGTCACTTGCCCGCTCCAAAACATTGCTCCCGGAACAGTAGCTAAGGTCCTCAGCCCCCCTGGGACTCGTTCACTTCCGGGAGCATTTTTTTTTGCCTCGAGCGTACATGCAATACAGATCAATCCGATCAGACAGATTCGTTAACGCGAACGTCTTGCAAACGGATGCACTGCGTAGAGGGGCAATACCGTTCACTGCAGCATTCAGCAGCAGTGATTTCGTTTAACCGGCAGCCCTAGGGGTAAGTGAATGGCTGCGAGTACGCCTTCGGCTGACTGTTAAACGATTGATTGAACGGAATTGCCTTAGGATCTGAGCGTCGAGCGGATGCGTTCCAGAAACTCTTGCAGCACTTCGGAGCCATTTCGAACTCGAAGTTCCACATCTAGGCTCCAAAGTTCGTGCGATCCAACGCGAGGGGTATCCAGTTTCGCCATGTCTTTGCCCGTGCAAACAATCGCATCACAAGCGGGTTGAGTCTGATTGGCGATGCGTTGGATCTCTTGCACGTCCGCTGCGCTGTAAGCATGGTGATCCGGAAAAGAAATACTCTCTACCACTTGAGCACCACAGGCTCGAAGCGTTTCATGAAATCCGCTCGGGTTGCCGAGCCCACTTACTGCCAAAACACTTTTGCCTTGAAGCCATTCGATCGGACGTATTTCCTGAAGCGAACTTCTCAACCGGACCGGGTGATGCTCCGACTCAATCCATGCAGCTTTTGGATTGTAACGCTGGACGCGCGTTCGAATCTCTGCCAATTTTTTCGCGTCCACTTGATCGGACCGGGTCGCCATGACAATGTCGGCGCGTCTGAGCGAGCGCAGCGGCTCGCGCAGCAATCCTCTTGGCAACAGATGCCCAAACCCAAATGGCTCTCGGGCATCAAGCAATAAAATTTCCAGGTCGCGATGAATTTTCCGATGCTGAAACCCATCGTCCAGCAACAGAACTTGCATCTCCAGTTCCTCCGTCGCAATACTCGCGGAAGCAACTCGGTCTGGATTCTGCAAATGAGGAACATCAGGAAGTAGCACTTCCAGTTCCTTGGCTTCATCGTTCCGCCCGTCTGCTCCAGCCCCATAACCACGTGAAAGGATCGCGACGCGGATGTCATGTTGCCGAAACCAACGGGCCAACATGGCGACCGTTGGGCTTTTGCCAGTTCCACCCGCCGTTAAGTTTCCTACTGAAATAACGGGTATTGTCGCCTTGCTTATTTTTTTCCAACCGCGATCGTAAGCCTTGTTACGCCCCCAAACGACAGCCGCATAGAGCTGACTCAAGCACCAAAGCCCTGCTCGGATAAGGATCGAACGCAGCGTGTTCGAATTCCCGGACAGGATGTCGTCAACTCTTCGCATGCACGCTCGATGTCTGTTTGGGAATGAGGAAGGGCGTGGCTAGTAACCATTACTCTTTATGATACTCGATTGGACAGTTCGCAACACCCGTCTAAGATGTTGCACCCAATTCATGCCATTTGAACTTGCCCGAAACGACAAAAATCATGTCTGACCGTTTTACCGAAGCCCCTATTTCTCAATTGATTGGTTTCCATGTACTCCCCGCCTCCGAAAGTGACCTGCAAATTGGGCGAGCAGTTGTTGAACTCAAAATCGATACACGACTGAATAATCCTATGGGCCGAGTCCATGGCGGGGTGATAGCAGCTCTCGCGGATGCTGCCATGGGAATCGCGTTCGGCAGAACGCTCGACCAAAATCAGGACTTCTCCACCATCGATCTCCACATTCACTTTATGCGACCAGTTCGCGGTGAATTTCTAACAGCTACCGGCACGATGACGCAGCGAGGTTTGCGAATCGGATACGTCACCTGCGAAATCGTCGACGATCGAGGCAAGATCGTCGCCGCAGGCTCATGCAGCTGCACAGTTCTGGAGAAGGTTTAAGAAGTTGGCAGTTGGCTACTTCCTCAATTTTTCCTGAAGCACTTGAACGGCTTTTTGCAATTGAGGGTCATCGGGCAGGCTCGGGTCGGAATCTTCTTTTTTCTGGCCTGCATCTTCAATTGCCTCTTTCTCCGTTTGGGTTGACATGCCATTCGCAATGGGGTCGGACCTTTTGCGAACCCGCTCGACAAGCTTCTTGAACGCTTCGTCATTGAGCTTTACTTCACAGCCCGAGTCAGGCATCACGCCCCAAGTCTCTTCTGGCTTGGCGTTCTTTTCACGATGAATGTTTCGGCCGCTTGGCGGATAGTAGCGGGCCGTTGTTAAACGCATTGCAGCCATACCTGCATCCAGCGGAATCACATTTTGTACACTGCCCTTGCCGTAGGACCGCGTACCCACGAGGGTAGCCCGACATCGGTCTTGCAAGCAAGCCGCCAGCACTTCGCTCGCGCTTGCAGAGTGCTCATTGATCAGGACCACGATGGGAACCGAGTCAGGGAGCAAGGTGCCTTGCTTCGCGCTGTAGACTTCATCGACTCGGCCATCGCGTCCGAGCGTACTGACCATTTGACCATCATTCAAAAACATGTCGCAAATCTCGGTAGCTGCATTCAATAGCCCACCGGTGTTGTCTCGAAGATCAATCACAATCGCCTTGCATTGACTTGAAATCTGACGAATCGCCGATTCGAGCTCCGCAGTTGTTTTTTCACCAAACAATTCAATGCGGAAATAGGCGATCCTATCATCGGCTTCCATCTTGAATTCCCATTTGCCATCCATGCGTCGTCGGTCTCCCAGTACCGACTCGACTTCAATCCTAGCCCGAGTGACCTTGAATTGCATTGGCTCGGGCGCATCTTTTCGTTCAATCGTCAGCGTTACTTGGGTCCCTTCCCGACCACGCATGCGACTTGAAACATTCTCCACTTCTTCTTTTTCGGAAACAAAATCATCGATTCTCAAGATGACGTCACCAGGCAAGATACCTGCACGATACGCAGGCGAGTCAAAAACTGTAGCGACAACAGTGAGTCTGTCTCGTCGAGGTGGTCCATCTAAACTAACGCCCAGCCCACCAAACTCTTGATCAAAGACCGCCTGAAACGGCTTGAGTGATTCAACAGGGATGTATGCCGAATACGGATCAAGCGAATCAATCATTCCCTTCATGGCCGCTTGGTAGAGCTTATCTCGACTGGGTTTCTCGATGTACTCTTGCTCGATTATGTCCATCGCTAAGGACAAGTCGCCTAAATCGCGAGTCTTCTGCGCCTTGCCATAGCAGAAAGCACAGACCACAAGAACTAAGAGTAGTAGTTTGATATTTTGCGAGGTCATTCAAAACTGGCTCGATTGTGGGCGGTTCATACCATCGGGCGCTACGGGACCATGCCCCCACCAGCGCATTTTTTGTGCGTCCCTATTGTCTCGCTTTGCGCCCATGACGGAAGCGACAGGGGATAAATGAAACGAAAAATACGTCTTCATTTTTGGCTCAATGTGTCACAGGCAGTTGGTTTGAATCCCTAAGGTTGCAGCTAGAATGGGAGGGCTGGAAAGCCGAGCCTTTTCGTATCCGTACCTTGAATGCGTCTACCACCCCAACGACTTCCTATCTGCTAGCCCGTTGAAAACCAACCAGGCCGAAGAAGGTCCAAAAAGATCAAAGATGCCGCGATTTTACTTTGTTTCTGTCCCCAGAAAATGGCCTTATCAAGGCTATGTAAGCTTGTTTTTGGCGTGGTTTACCTTGTCAACTAGTTTCTTGTCGATTCACGCAACGGAGATCCCAGGCTCGGATACGCGAGCAGCCCAACCAGGCCACTCGCTTCATGCGGACGCATTCAATGAGGGGCCGCGTCAAGCTGCGTACCTCATGCCCGGCATGGGAAATCTTCACTGGGGCATCTCAACCAAGAACCCAATGGCCCAACGCTTTTTTGACCAAGGAATCGTCCAATTGCACGGGTTTTGGTACTTCGAAGCAGAAAGATCCTTCCGCCAAGCGGCAGCCTTCGATTCGCAGCATCCTATCTTCTATTGGGGCATGGCTAGAGCCAATATCGAAAACGTCGAGCGTTCTCGTGGCTTTATTGAGCAGGCGATGAGCCGACTCGAAAAAGGGAACGACAAAGAAAAGCGCTTGGTCCAAGCTTGGAACGATCGAGTGAAAAAGTCCGAGGAGAATCCTGAAAAAGGAGATGACAAGAGAGACCGTGAACGCCTAAAAAAGTACGCTCAGGACTTGGAGCAAATCGCCTATGACTATCCAGATGATATCGAACTGAAGGCCATGCTCGCGCTCCAGCTGTGGCAAAACGATGGTGCTGGCGAGTCGATCCAAAGCCATCTTGCGATCAATTCTTTGATGAGCGACATCCTTAGGGTCAATCCACGCCATCCCGTCCATCATTTTCGAATCCATATTTGGGACTACCGAAAAGAAGCTTTAGCGATCGACGCAGCCGCGAAATGCGGGCCGTCCGCTCCTGGTATCGCACATATGTGGCATATGCCAGGCCATACGTATACACGATTGCACCGCTACGCAGATGCAGCATGGCAACAGGAAGCTTCGGCTCGCGTGGATCACGCTCATATGGTTCGCGACCGTGTCATGCCTGACCAAATCCATAACTTCGCACACAATAATGAATGGCTTATTCGCAACCTAATACTTCTGGGACGCGTTAAACAAGCGATCGATCTGGCCAAGAACATGATCGAATTGCCGCGCCATCCCAGCTACAACGAAATCGACAAGCGAGGGAGCGCAAGGCTCGGTCGAGAACGGCTGCTGAATGTTTTAACCAGCTATCGCATGTGGCCTGAACTTGCAGCGCTTTCGAACAGCCCCTACTTGGACCCCACTTCTCATCCGTTGATTCAAGACGAACAAAAAGCTTGGCTTGCAATTGCCGAACTGCTCAGAGGTAACTTCGACCAAGCCAATCATCTTCATTCGGAGATCCTAGAACAAATTGCGAAGCTGAAAACCGAATGCGTTGACTTGCGAGAGAAGGTGCGTTTACTAGAAGAAAATGAACAGAAGCAGCAGGAGAGTAAATCCATTCGACCTCCCGAACTGCTTATGCCCTACAACTTGTCCGAAGATCTTTTTGGCGATGAAAACGATCCGACTCTTCTGAAGATCCCCGGCAAAGAACTGGATGATTCGGAAACCAAGGACTGGTCAACCGAACGCAAAGATCTATCGAAACAACTTCGCAACCAAGCGCATCGCCATGCGAAGCTCAAGCAATTCGAGTTCGCGATCCAAGCCTACCGCGCTGCCCACGCAGGTGATTTCCATCAAGCACTTCGTAAGTCCAATGACTGCCGCCCCTTAATCAACTCCATTGTTCGGATGGAATGGCTTGCGCTGGCTGGAAAACCTGACAAGGCTCTGGAACGAATCACAAAGCGAATTGAAGAAGGCCCAAATGAACTGATTCCACTTGCCTGCGGAATCTGGATTGCTTCGAAAAACGACCTTTCCAACGAAAGGACCCTTGCACAGGCCAAAGGATGGATGAAGTTGCTATCGAACATCGCGTCAACCGCGGACGACAACCTAGAATTAATCCAACGAATTGAACCTTTTGTTGAAACCTTGGGACAAAAGGAAACTTGGCGTCACCCAACCCCAGCACCAGCGGATATAGGCGAGCGTCCATCGCTGGATTCGTTGGGCCCCTTGCGTTGGACCCCTTCCATGGCGCCCGTTTGGAGCGCGATGGCATCGGACGGCGAAATGCGATCGAATAAAACCTATGCAAAAAAGCCGTACGTCATGATCCTCTATCTGGGCTTCGGCTGCCTTCATTGCGCTGAACAGCTGAAGCAATTCTCGCCCATGGTCGAACAATATCGTGAAGCTGGACTTGAAGTGATCGCGGTCAGCACCGAGTCGATGGCTCAACTGCAGTCTGGGATCAAGAATTTCGGTAGCGAAATGCGAATCCCTCTGATGGTCAACCCGGAACTGGACATGTTCCGAGAATTTCGATGCTATGACGATTTTGAAGGGGTTCCGCTCCACGGAACCATTCTGGTCGATGCCGATGGCCAAATTCGCTGGCAGGATATCGGATTCGAACCCTTCCAAAACGCCGCGTTTCTGCTGGAAGAGGCAAAACGGCTTCTGAAACTGTAAGTCAAAATCGGCATGCGAGTCGAATACGGCACTCTGTTAGACGAATTTCGCTGTTCTGATATACTAAGCAACCGCATTTCATCCTTCAACGTTGCCGCAAGCTATGTCAGATTCCATCACCGTCCAACCTAATCCACCCGCAACAAAACACTTGTACATCGATACCGTCGGGTGTCAGATGAATGTGCTCGACAGCGAAATGGTTGTCGCCTCCCTGCGAAAACATGGTTATGCGCTAACGGTAAGCCCCGAACAAGCTGACGTAATGCTCTTCAATACATGCTCCGTCCGAGAACATGCCGAAGAAAAAACGTACCACAACCTATTTCATTTGAAGCAGCTGAAGCTCGCAAACCCTGGGAAAGTTCTGGGGGTCATGGGGTGTATGGCCCAAAAGGACCAAAAAGCGATTTTTGAACGAACCCCCTTCGTGGATCTTGTGGTAGGCCCCGGACAATTGCATCGCATTCCGGAATTGATCGAACGAGCTCAAGCGGGGGAAAAACACCAGTTGGCTGTCAGCTTGTCGCGTCGCGATGGCAACGTCGATGACATCAAGAGGTCGCACGAAACGTTCGACCCTCTGCGCGACCCTGAAATGCGTCCCACCCCTTTCCAGGCCTATCTTCGTATCCAAATTGGATGCGACAAGTTTTGTACCTACTGTATTGTGCCTATGACTCGAGGGCCTGAACAAGGACGTGCGCCCGAGCAGATCGTTGCGGAAGCCCAAGAATTGGCTCGTCAAGGATGCAAGGAGATTGTCTTGCTCGGACAAACCGTGAATTCCTATCGCTACGTCCAAGGGGAAAAAACTACCCGAATGGCCGACTTGCTTCACATGTTGCATGAAATCGATGGGATCCAGCGACTGAAGTTTGTGACCAATTATCCCAAGGACATGACCAAAGAACTGCTGGAAACCGTACGTGATCTGCCCAAGTGCTCACCGTATCTTCATGTTCCTGCTCAAAGCGGCAGCGACAATATTTTGAAGAAGATGAAACGGGGTTACACCACGGCGGACTATTACGAAATGATGGATCGCATCAATGCTATCATTCCGGAAGCGTCTGTGTCGAGCGACTTTATTGTCGGTTTCTGTGGCGAGACGGAAGAGGAGTTTCAAATGACCATGGATATGGTACGACGCTGCCGTTTCAAAAACAGCTTTGTCTTCCAGTACAGCGTCCGACCTGGAACTAAAGGTGCCGAAGTTTACGAAGATGATATTCCTGACAATGTCAAACACCGACGTAACCTTGATTTGCTAGACGTTCAAAACAAAATCTCGCTCGAAGACAACATGAAGTTCCTGGGCCAGAAGGTTGAGATCTTGGTGGAAGGCCCCAGCAAGTGGTCTGTTCGAAAAGGCCAAACCGGGGATCTTCGGCAAATGACTGGACGTACCAAATGCGATCGAATCGTGGTTTGGGACGGAAACGTCCGACAAGCTGGCCAATTGCTGCCGGTTCAAATCACGGATGTGTATGCGTTCACGTTGTTTGGAATGGTCGAGACCACTGAGACGTCGCCGCACCTGCTTCAGATCGCACGCGCTTGAGCTTAAGCTAAGAGTTTAGAGTGTCGGCGACGTAAAGCGTTGTGACCAATGCTATCAATATGCGTGGCGCGCTAGATCAACCAGCAAGTCGGATCATCGCAACCCGACGCGTAACGGGCTGTTGATTTAATGGTATGACGGACTTCCTAGTCCGTCGAATTCCCGATTGACGGACTAGGAAGTCCGTCGAATTCCCGATTGACGGACTAGGAAGTCCGTCGTACCGCCCTTACCCAATAACGACCTCATTAAAACAACAAGCCGTTACGCAGCGGGTCGTAACAAAAGCAACAAGGCCGCACTCCGTCATGCGTCGGATTGCGGCCTTGGATCGGTTCGTGAGAATTCCGGCGGATGCCGGATTACCAACGGGTTACTGGTTGGCGTCCACCGACACATTGTCAATGTAGAACTCGGCATCCGTTGAATTTCCGAAAATGCCGGGGCTTCCTACCGTGTTGGGAACCGCATCTTCACCTTCAATCGTCCAGGCCTCTGGTTCCGGTTCTCCTTTCTTCCAGACCTTGCCTCGCAAGATCGCCTTACCATCCTTGTTGTCAGCTCGAAGCTTGAGCACGTACCAGGTATTGGCTTGCCATTCGTATGGAATTGTTTTTGCGAATCGCTGCTCTTGCATCGAGACCCACGATCGGATCTGCAACCGCTGAGCTCCCTCCAATGCTAGCGTATAGCGTTGAGCAACGACCCCCATGTCCGGCAGCTTGGTGGTTGGCACTTTGTTCTTGGTGTCCAACGCATAGACTTCCGCTTGGACGGTGTAGTCGCTGACGTTAGGCTTACCGAGGAAGGCTTGGCTGCGAACACCCTTTGGGATCGTGCTGATCTTGACTAGGCCGTTGCCGCCTGTGGGTAGCTCAATAGGTTGATGACGATAAGCTGCCCCCACCCAATGAAGAGGTACCTTTTTCTCCTCGAAGTCGAATCGCCATGGAAACGGAGGAATCACGCGTGCCCGAGCGACGCTCTTGAGTTCTCCGGACGATGCGTTCAAGAAAACCGCTTCGCCCTTCGTTTCCGTGGGAGCCGTGTAAACAAGATCGTCGCTTACCGTCCCGCCACCCTCGACCTTGACTTCTGCGTCCGTCAACAAGCGTAGATACTGTCCGGCAGCGTTGTAGGCTCGGACTTGCAAACGTGCTTTTTGTCCTGGTGAAAGAAGCAGCTCGACAGGACACACTTGGATATGGGCGACAGTTTTGTCGGACAGCTTTGCTTCGGAGGGTAGCGTTGGCATTGGGTCCGCTTCGACTTTATGTTCTGCCTTACCGATGCAGTAGAGCGCAGCATTGGTGGGCAAGTAGAGTCGGCCGTTCGAAGCAGCGAACGAACCGAAGATTTCGTTTCCACGGAGAACAGTTTTACTCACAACGTCAATGGTTGTTTCGGTAGGCTTCAGAACGAAGACCTGGCCCGTTTCCTCGCCGAAGTACATCTTCCCTTCCGAGACAAGTACGGAACCAAAGACGCGGCGGCCGACTTTTGTCTCCACCTCAATCACACCTGTTTTGGCATTCACGCCAAACATGATTCCGCCGTCGTCTAGGTAGTAGATTCGGTCACCGATCTTCACGGGACAGCTTCGAGAAACCGTTCGCTTTTGAATGTTCCACAGAAGCTTGTCTTCCGTGATGTCGCCGGTGGTATTGCCATCGAAAGCAAAAACGGCACCTAGGATGGTACGGTCGGTTTCGTTCTGCTCCCCGTGACCGTAGTACACAATCCCGTTCTCAATCAACGGCGTTACGTTGACTCCGCGAGGCGAGGCTTGGTACTTCCAAATGACTTTCCCTGTACGAGGCTGAACAGCGTACAAGGCACCGTCAGCGGCTCCGAAAACCATGGCAGCCTGGCCGTTGAAATTCGTAAACACGGGCGTGCTATATGTAGTGTCTTCAGGACGAGGCCGTGTGCTCAACATCCAGATCGGTGCCCCAGTCGCTTTGTCCAAGGCGAGCAACCGGTGAGCGGGAACGGCGGTTTGGTCCCATCCCGTCATGACCCCGGAAATATAGACCATGTCCTCGAAGACGACGGGGAAGTTCGTTCGGCCACCGTAAGTGGAAAGCATTCCATACTCTTCGAGCATGGAACGTTCCCACAGGATCTTGCCGGTTTTTCCTTCCAGGCATTGGAATACACAGCCCAACCCGAGCACATAGACCTTGTCGGTTTCTGGGTCGCCCACCACGCTGGACCAACCAACGCGTTCTGACGGTGCATCCGACAAATAGATGTTGTGGATGCTTTCCCAAATCAATTCGCCAGTCTCTGCGTTCAAGCAGACGGTCTTTTCCGCTTCCTTGGTTGTTTCGGGATTGGAGCGGCAAACGGTGTAGAGCCTCCCGTTCATGATCACGGGGGTGGCCCTGGAGGCATACTCTTCCTTTTTCCAAAGGATATTTTCCCCTTTGGCAGTAAAGGAATCAGGAAGTCCTTTTTCCAGGGATTGGCCATTTTGCAGCGGCCCCCGCCAATTGACCCAATCGGTTGTTTTGGGACTGTTCCCCGCAGAACTACCTGCAGGAGTATCGTCAGCATGGGACAAAGCGCAGCCAACCGAGACGGCCGAAGCGATCATCAAGCTCAACAATCGCACGGGGCGTTTGCCGGTCGGGAACCGAAGTTTCGTGAAAATGTTCATTGTTTTTGGTGGAACAGTTATTGAGAGTATCGATATGGAAGCAGCGAAATTCGCCATGACGTGGGATCGTTGGATTCCGATTTGTCGCGGTGGGGCAATTGGGAACATCGCGGCCAAACCATCGGTTGCGGCCAATCGTCCCAAGTACCAATATACCAAATTTCCAAGCTTGCTAGATGTGAAACGTGGAACTGCTATTTCCTTGCCAAGTCGCAATTGCGTATTGTTCGTTTCGAATCCCCCAGTTTAACACTCGTTTCACGAAAAACATTTCAGAGTGGAATCCCATGGCTCGTGTTTTTTGCATCGCAAATCAGAAAGGTGGCGTCGGAAAAACGACGACAGCCGTCAATCTTGCTTGCGCCATGGCGAAATCAGCCAATAGGACACTTGTGATTGACCTGGACCCGCAATGCAACGCAACCAGTGGAATGGGGCACGAACCCTCGGAGCGTCATCCACTACTCGTCGACCAACCCATTCGCGACAGCATTCTCGCGACTTCGCAGCCTAATCTTTTTCTGATGCCAGGCTGCAGATCGTTCCAAGACGTAGACCGATTGGCAAAAGGTGACATGACGCAAGGGGCCATGATCCAGCAGCATTTAGAAGCAGGCATGGGTGGATACGACGCGGTGTTCATTGACTGTCCCCCATCCCTGGGCGAACTGACACAAGCGGCCCTGGCCTCCAGTACCGAAGTGCTCATGCCCATCCAATGCGAATACTACGCCATGGAAGGCCTGACTCAAATGATTCACGTTATCCGAGACGTGATGAAGAAACAGCCGGACCGCCTTACCTTTGGCGGTATCCTGCTGACGATGTACGACCCTCGATTCGAACTGACGCATGAAGTCGACAAAGAAGTACGAGAGTTTTTCGGAGATATTGTTTTTGATACCGTGATTCCCCGCGATGTTGCGGTCAGCGAAGCGCCTAGCTATGGACAAAGCGTCCTGACCTATGCACCTCGTTCGCGTGGCACACGCGCATACATTGAACTTTGCATGGAGGTTTTAGAACGTGACTAAAGATAGAAGACTCGGACGAGGATTAGCAGCTCTTTTGGGAACTCCGGTCGAGGAAGCTTCCAGTTTCGACGCTGACGGCAGCTCCAACCCAATGAATGCCGGCACAGCCAACGCCTCCACCAATGCAAGGTCAACAAGTTCGCTGCCGATGGCAACCTCGCCTGTCGCCAGTCGCTCCCAAGCTCAAGAAACGCCCGAAACGCACTTGAGCCGAACGGATACCATTCGACAAATGGCGAATGATGCCCGAGCCAATCAGGCTCGTACCAACATCTCGCCGATCACCCTTCCGGTTGCTCCTGTCAGCTCGACCAGTAGCCTGGAATCGGCTTCTAGAACATCTGCGCAAACCCTAGACCTGCCTGTCGGCATCATTGATGCAAACCCTTTCCAACCGCGGCGCCAATTCAACGCGTCTGAGATCGAGTCTTTGGCCGAGTCTCTCAAAGAGCATCAACAGCTCCAGCCAATCCTGGTTCGCCGCGTTGGCGAGCGTTATCAGCTGATCAGCGGTGAACGCCGGTTGCGTGCAACCGTCTTCGCCGGACTACCTACCATCCGCGCCGAAGTCCGAGTTGCCGACGACCGATTGGTTGCCGAACTGGCCATCATTGAAAACCTGCAACGAAAAGATCTGAACGCCATCGAAAAAGCCTTGTCTTTCAAACGCTATATCACAGAGCATAAGTGCACCCAGGATGAACTGGCTCAACGATTGAAAATCGATCGCAGCACCATCGCCAACATGATGCGGTTACTGGAATTGCCAGAAATTGTGACCGACGCAGTCCAACGCGATGAGATCACGGCCGGTCACGCCAAAGCGTTGCTCAGTCTTGGCAGCATCAAAGAACAGGTCGCGGCCCTCAAAAAGATCCAAGAAGAAGGCTGGTCGGTTCGCGAAACGGAAGCTCAAGTTGCTGAAACGCTAGCAAAAGCCGCAGCCGACGAAGACGGAATTCTGGGCGTCCTACCTCGACGCAAAGCCAGCAAGTCCGATCAACTGGCATCGTTAGAACGAGACCTGAAGATGTCTTTAGGGACTCGAGTCGACATCAGCCAGACTAGCCGTGGGCGCGGCAAAATTACCATCCATTTTACCAGCGTGGAAGAGTTCGATCGCCTGCGTCATCTTCTTGCTAGTGACCTAAAGAGAAAGGCCGCTTAAGAAATCATGTTGTTTAGCGAGCAGACGTTTCGATGGATCATTCAGGCTCTTGCAATCTATGTTGCAATGCGATGCTTGATGTCCCTTGCGAAGCGTTTGCGCGAGCACTTGCAGGGGTTGCTGATCGAACATGTGAAACGTCAACAGATCGAGTCGAAAAAGCGTCAGCGCATCAACGAACTTCGCGACATGATTCGCAGACGCAAGGCTGATGCGGCCGCCGACGCTGCTGCAGAGCAAGAGGCTGAAGAACAGCAGAAGCGGGCTGCCTAATCGACTGGTCTAGGCTTCCGCAGAAACAATCACGCGGATAAAACATAGGCATGCTAATCTATGTTTCGATTCAATCGGTGAATCCGAATCGTAAAGCAGCGAAATCGCCGAAAAACCATGAGCACCCCAACAAGCAAACTTACCGAAGCGGCGCTTCAAGTCAAAATAGGCTCCTACACTCGGCACATTTTTTTATGCGTCGGCGAAAGCTGCTGTTCCAAGGAACAAGGCGAAGCAGCCTGGACAGCGCTCAAAAATGATCTGAAGGAGAAGAACTTGTCCCTTTCGGATGGCCCATCCGCCTGTTACCGCACCAAAACCGGCTGTTTACGAATCTGTATGCAGGGCCCCATTCTTGTGGTCTATCCAGAAGGGAACTGGTACGCGAACATGACGGCTGATCGCATTCCCGAATTTGTTGACCGGCAAATCGTTACGGGCGAGCCTGTTGAAGAGTGGATCTTTGCCAGAAACCCACTTTCGATTGCGTCTAAATGAATCAAAGGGGTCAGGCCTCTTTGATGGATCGTTTGCGGAGAAAACAAGGACAGGAATTGCCTCAGGGCCCGTTGCGAAAGCGGCCCTATTCCCGGGGGATGGAACTCAACGGCAAAATCATGGGGAGTGGTGCTGGACGATCCCCCAAGGCGCCCGAGATGATTTCGAAGGCTTCAAAGCCATAGCGCTGATAGAATTCAACCGCAGCCGGTTTTGCGTCGACCACCACCGCAACGCATCCAGTCTGATCGGACATCTCATCCAGGAGACATCCAGGGACACAGCATTTGCTTGTGTCGTTCGTGCCCACTCCTATCGGTTGAGTGCAAGTTGGCATGCATCGCCGTGCGGTCGCCAGTAATATCATTGACATGTCACCACACGAACTCGGCACATCGATGCAGAAATTCATAGAATACGCGCGCAACCGTAGAGGAACCAGCGCCCCGTGCTTGCTTGGATTTCAGTGCAGTTTAGACTCCGGATTCGGCTACACCCGGCTACGCTTCTGGTGTGAGGTTCTGCTCGCCAGTCATACAGTCTACTCGCTAAAACTCTTTCTCACTTTCGCAAGCCTCTATCCTGCATCATGTATGCGAATCCGTCCTGCGTGTACTTTTCTCGAAACTTCCTGGTGAATTGCCACCCAATATTCGCCTGCTGAAGTCCGATCGTGGAAAGGATTTCTTCCAGAGAGATGCCTTGCGTCCCTTTTCCCAACCTCCCCAACACTCGATAAACAATGGCGTCAAGAA
>Ga0247832_1005119_pt1 | contig 15511 bp, 12 predicted proteins | sample LaCruzMarch2015__10_FD_192407 | JGI IMG/M metagenome (GOLD analysis project Ga0247832, IMG submission 192407) | Freshwater microbial communities from meromictic Lake La Cruz, Castile-La Mancha, Spain - LaCruzMarch2015_4m | ecosystem: Environmental > Aquatic > Freshwater > Lake | place: Spain... | reverse complement strand
TGAAGTTGATCCTGAAATTTCTACTGAGTATTATGTACCTAAGTTAATGGTGAATGGTCAAGACAATGGCATTAAACATTCATTCCAATTTACTGATGATGCATTTGCAACTGGAACAGCGAAATCGTTAGTTAACTACAAAACATATTATTATGTTGTAATCGCTTATGCTCAAAATAATTTTAAACAATTTGACCCTGCAAATTTTGGCGGAACTCAAGATAAAGTTTATTTAGAAAGTCGTACCAATGGTAATGGACTTCCAATTGAAGTAATCAAAGCAATGCCACATCCTGCTACAGATAGTTTATATATTCAAACTTATGCTGACTATGGCACTGGTATTCAATTGAAAAGAATTGAAGGTATTGGAAACAATGGAGTAGCTATGGAAATGACTGAAGCATCTGAATTACAAGCTTTGAGTGGCACAAATCAAACCTACAATCCAATTTATAAAGCTAATTTGGGTCCAATAGATTTGAAAGTAATTAATCCTGATAGTATTAAACCAGGTAATTATGAGGTATGGTTAGCTGTAAATTCTGGATTTAGCCAACCTTTCAATGGTGGTCTTTCATTGGATACGACAAAAGGAGCTCGTCCTGATGATTCGAGATGGTTAATAGTAAATACAACTACAGGAGATACAATATTTAGTCAAGTTAATTTAACTGAGTACAACGAACAGTATTTAAGAAAGTATCAAGTAACTCCTTCAGATAAACAATTGGATTGGGGTATTTCAGCTTCGGTAACTCAACAAGTTCGACCAGGTGATGATATGTTCAGAAATCAAAACGGCCTAATATCTTCTAGTTTAGTTGTAAGTGATATCAATAACGTATGGCTTTCTGGTATTGCAGATGTTGATGGTGTTTCATTCAATAACTGGATTAGAGCAGGAGGTCAATTTGGATCAAATGCACCAACGTCAAATGCAGACGTAAACAATTGTCCAATGGGAGATGTAACAGGAAACGCTGATCAAAATGGTGAATTTGAAGATGTTGTGGGTGGAACTTTTGCACCTTATATGTTAGCAAATAACGAAAATCAAGCTAAATGTGGTATAGGTGTATTTTATGGTATAGCTCGAACTGGAAACTTATTGAAAAACATTTATTCAATTGATTTAGTGTTCACTTCAGATCGCTCTAAATGGACTCGTTGTCCTGTTATTGAAATGACTGATCACCTAGGCAATGTGATATTGTCTGAAGGTAGTGCATATAAATACACAATCCGTCAACATGATGGATGGAATGGAAATGTAGATGCGAATGGTAATCCTGTGTATTCTACTAACCAAGATGATAGAGGTATGAGTTATTTCCCAGGTTATGCTGTTAATATTGAAACTGGCGAACGCTTAAACATGGCTTTTGGAGAAGAATCATTTAATGCACAAGATAATGGAAATGATATGTTGTGGAACCCAACAAGCCGCCGAACTGATCCAGTTAATTTCCAATTAAAATGGGGCGGAAAACACATTATTTATGTACAACGTACTAAATATGATGGTGGAGTAGCCCTTGCAACTGAATTAAAAAATAATACCATAAGTACATCTGCTTTAAAAAGTGCTTATGATAATATGATGTGGGTTGGTGTTCCAATGTTGGCTTCTGGTAGTACATTAGCATCAGCTAAAGACGGACTAATTCCTTCTGATATTCGTTTGCAAGTACGTGTTACTCGACCGTTTACATGGTATAAACCAGATCCAAATCAAACTTTGCGTAACAATGGATGGCCTTTGTATACATTCTCTACAAATGATATCGCTCCTGCTAAATTGGGTGATGCAAGAAATAATTACACAGATAACAAAGATGAAATTTTCAAAAGAATTCATGTAGTTCCAAATCCTTATTACGCATATAGTGAATACGAATCATCTCGTATTGACAACAGAGTTAGAATTATTAATCTTCCTGAAAAAGCAATTATCAAAATATTTACAGTTGATGGAGCTTTAGTAAGAACAATAAATAAGAATGATGCTAAGACAAACTATGTGGATTGGGATATCAAAAACAGTAAAAATATACCTGTTGCGAGTGGGATGTATCTAGTTCATGTAAACTTACCTGGAATTGGTGAAACTGTATTGAAATGGTTTGGAGCTATGCGTCCAACTGATTTGATTAGCTTCTAAATGATTATTAATTTAAATTAAGAAACGAATTTTATTTCAATTATATGATAACGAAAAAAATAAAACTTACTGCAATTGCACTTTGTCTTGGATTAAGTGCGTTTGCTGGAAATAAAGATAGATCTGGTCAAGCTGCTGCAGGGGAATTGTTAATCAATCCATGGGGTAGAACGGGTGGTTTGTTTGGACTTAATGGCGCAAATGTATCTGGTATTGAAGCGATGAAGTTAAATATAGCAGGTTTAGCGAATACAGAGAAAACTGAAATTGGCCTTGCTCACAATCGTTACCTTTCAGGTACTGGTATTGGAATAAGTAACCTTGGTATTGCACACAAACTTAAAGATGCTGGAGTTATTGGAGTAAACATCATGAGTATGACTTTTGGTGACATTCCAATCACAACAGTAGGTTCTCCTGAAGGTGGTGTAGGTACTTATAAGCCAAGCTTTTTGAATATATCTGTTGGATTAGGACATACCTTTTCAAAGAATATGGCTGCTGGTATCAACTTTACTTATGTCAACGAAGCCATTAGTAACATTAAAGCAAGTGCGTTAGGTTTTGATGCTGGTATTCAGTATACAAACGGTAAACGTGATAACTTACACTTAGGTGTTACATTACGTAACGTTGGTACAAATCTTCGATACAGTGGCGATGGTTTTAGTTTCAATGGTACTAGTCCTGAATTTAGTAAAGAAATTACTGTAAATTCAAGATCAGATAAATTTGCATTACCTTCTCAATTAAATATTGCAACAGCATACGATTTCTATTTAGATGAAGGTAAAATGTCTGATGATGGGAAAACTGAAATTAAACCTAATCACCGATTAACTGGTATGTTGAGTTTTATTTCTAATTCTTTCAATAGCGATTGGTTAGGCTTAGGAGCAGAATATTCATTTAAAGAAAAATTCATGTTGCGTGCTGCTTATCGTTACGAGTCTGAAAATTTAGACAAAGAATTATCAACTACTTTCTATACAGGAGTTAGTGCTGGTGTAACTTTTCAAACACAATTATCTTCTGGCGAAAATTCACCAAAAGTAGCATTTGATTATGCTTACAAACCAACACGTATTGCATCTGGCATACATACAGTTGGCATCAGACTTAATCTTGCTGGCAAAGCAAAATAGTCCATTTGTCTTTTCATTAAAAAATCATTAAATTTGCATTATCAACGCTTTCATTTGAGGGCGTTGATTCTTTTTTACAATACTTAAACAAAAATTATATGAGCATAACTTATGTGACCCAAGAAACACTTGAACAAATGATTGAAGAATTAAATCAGTTGAAATCTGTAGGTCGTTCGGAAATAGCCAAAGCAATTGCAGAAGCAAGAGAGAAAGGTGATTTAAAAGAAAATGCTGAATATGATGCTGCTAAAGAAGCTCAAGGGCATCACGAGGCACGTATTTCTGTTTTGGAAACCGCTGTGGTTAATGCTAGAGTTATCGACATTAGCACAATTGACACAAGTAAAGTAACCATATTGAGTAAAGTGACCATAAAAAATATGGGTACTAAAAAGTCATTGCAGTATCATATAGTTTCTGAAAATGAAGCAGACTTAAAGCAATCTAAAATCTCAGTTACTTCTCCTATAGGAAAAGGCTTGTTAGGCAAGAAAGTTGGGGATGTTGCGGAAGTTCAAACACCAGGAGGAATCCTTAAATTTAAAATTGAAAACATTACTATTTAATTAGAAAAAAAGGATATGGCTTCAATATTTACAAAGATTATTCATGGTGAAATACCTTGTTATAAAATAGCTGAAGATGAATATTTTTTAGCCTTTTTAGACGTTTTCCCATTGGTAATGGGGCATGTTTTAATCGTACCAAAAGTAGAGTGCGATAAAATTTATGAATGCAATCAAGAGCTTTTAGCTAAATGGCTTGTGTTTGCAAAGCCAATAGCTTTAGCAATAGAAAAAGCGATTCCATGTAAACGTGTTGGTTTGAGTGTAATAGGTCTTGAAGTGCCCCATGCTCATTTACATTTAGTACCAATAGATTCAGCTAATGATTTAAATTTTACACAAAAAAAACTCAGCCCTAAGGCTGAGGATTTAAAAAGTATTCAAGCGCTTATTCTTTCTCATCTTCTTTAGCACTAGGATTTATAAAACGAAACCCCACACCATGTATGGTTTGAATTTCAATATCAGTTTCGTCTTTTAAATATTTTCTGATTTTAGTAATAAACACATCCATACTTCTGCCTAAGAAGTAATCATCTTTGCCCCACACTTTAGTTAAGACTTCATCACGTTTGACTACACGGTTTGGATTCATACAAAAGAATCGGAGCAAGTCGGCCTCCTTTTGGGTTAATCTTACATCCGTGTTTGGACCTTTTACAGTTAGGTTAGGAAAGTCGAAAGTAGTTTGCCCTATCAAAAATATAAGTTCATCTTGATCGGGTCCTTTCGTTCTTTTTAGAAATACATCAATACGCAACATCAACTCTTCCATACTGAATGGCTTGGTAATGTAATCGTCACCGCCGGCTTTAAAACCCGCTATACGATCTTCTTGCAAGCTTTTTGCTGTAATAAAAAGTATTGGTATATGCGTATTTTTACGTCTAATTTGAGCAGCTAAAGTGAAGCCATCTTTTTGAGGCATCATAACATCTAAAAGACATAAGTCATAAAAGTTTTTAGAAAACTGTTGCCAACCCATATTGCCATCTGTTGCATGGGTTACTTCGAATCCTCGCTCTTCAAGACTATCTTTAATTACATATCCTAAGGATGCATCATCTTCAACTAATAATATTTTTGTTTTTTGTGGCATACAATATATGATTTAATGTTTTTTGGGTATAAATATACAAAATTCCGAACCTTTATCAAGTTCACTTGAAACTTTTATATCTCCACCATGCAATTTACAAATTAATTTGACATAATTCAAACCAAGTCCAAATCCTTTTACATTGTGCAAATTTCCTGTTGGAATGCGATAAAATTTATTGAAAATTAGTTTTAAACTATCTTTCGGAATACCAATTCCGTTGTCTGTAATAGAAATGGATATTCCATCTTTTTGTTCGATACAATTAATGGTGATTTGAGGCTTGTGATTGCAGTATTTTATAGCATTGTCAAGCAAGTTGCTAATAACGTTTTTGAAGTGCAATTTGTCAGCAAAAATTATTATGTTTTTGGGTTCGAAATTACATTTGATATCACCCCCTCTAGAACGAACTAATACCTTGTATGTTTTTTCTATAGTTTCGTCGATCAATGGTTTTAAATCGAATTCTTCTTTATTGAGTTGTACTACATCTTTGCCACTCTTAGCCATTTGCAATACACGTTCTACTTGGTTCGTTAAATGTATAGTTTCATTGTTAATGATGGTGGCATAATTTAATAATCGTTCGGGGTTGTTGACAATATTAGGGTTTTTTAAAACCTCTGACGAAATTTTAATTGTAGCCAATGGCGTTTTAAATTCATGGGTCATATTGTTGACAAAATCTTTCTGAATTTCGGAAAGTCTTTTTTGTCTAAAAATAATAAAAATAGCATAGGCTAAAATAATTAAAAATAAAACAAGTACGAGTGATGAAATAATCCAATTGGACATTTCCCGCGTTAAAAAATCTTTGAGTAAAGGAAAGTAAACGCCAAAGTAATTGTTACCCTTGCTATTTTTTGAATACACCGATGGTAAAGGAATATCTTCAATTTCAGAATTATTCATACTAATGTATTCACTGTAAATCATATTCGAATTTTCGCAATCAAATACTGAAATTTTATAATCAGTTTTGATTTGTTGCGCAATTAATTCTCTACGAAGTAAGTGTTTAAGGACAATTGTATCTATTTTGTCATTGATTTGTACTGTATAATATTTATCATCAACTTGAGTAACTATACTATCAACAGTCGAAGTGTTTTGATTCATCTTCAACAATTGAACTGCAACATTTTTTAATGCTATTGTAACATGACTATTGAATATTTTCTTTTCGAGGTCAACTGCTTTTTTTAATAAAAAAAACTGATTGACGATGACCATCACAGTACAAAGTACGGCAAGTATAAAAATAATTCTTAGCGTTTTATTGCTCATGAAAAGCTAAGTTAGTTATTTTTTAATACGATGTGCATTATTTTTCAAAAAGCTTGCCCAGCCTTCGGATTTTGGACCACCTAAAGCAATACCCATGTTTTGATAAAAATGACATAAAGCTACTGCGACAGCATCTGTTGCATCAAGAAATTCGGGTTCATCTTTAAATAACAATGTTTGTTGTAGCATCTTCCAAACTTGTTCTTTCGTTGCATTACCGTTTCCTGTAATGGATTGTTTTATTTTTTTGGGAGAATATTCAACTGCACTCAAACCTGCTTGCATAGCTGAAGCAATAGCCACACCTTGTGCTCGTCCAAGTTTAAGCATGCTTTGTACATTTTTCCCGAAAAATGGTGCTTCAATGGCAAATTGAGTGGGCTTAAATACGCGATGCAATTCGCTGATTTTATTGTAAATTAATTGAAGGCGAACATTAGCATCTTTATATTTTGAAAGCTTTAATACACCCATTTCAAGAAGCTGAGGTTTGTTGTTTTTGATTTCAATTACGCCATAACCTAATACAATGGTCCCAGGGTCTATTCCTAAAATTATTTCTGATTTACGATTCAAGGGACTTATTTTTGCGATGTGTTAAAAAACAAAAGTATTAAAATAATCTTCAAGAGTACCATTGGAGTGAGTTTGTTTTTGTGGATGTCCTATTCGTTGTATCATCAAATTAAATTGCAGCCTAAATTAAATCAAACAATTCAGGCCATATTTACAGAATGGGACTCGACACGCATGCTCATGCTTGCCAGTGTGTTTGTGTTGATGGTCGTAAACTGGACAATTGAAGCTGCTAAATGGCGGTTGCAATTGGATGGCACCGAAAAGTTTTCAATCCTACAATCCCTTCAATCAGTATTGACTGGTGTAGCCGTCTCGGTCATTACACCCAATAGGATAGGAGAGTATGTAGGACGTATTCTTTATTTAAAAAACGTAAACAAACTTCAAGGGATCACAGTCACTATCATAGGTAGTTTTGCACAGTTGATTGTTACTGGTTTTTTGGGCTTAGTAGGTTTGATTTATTACATCCTTAAAATTCAACACTCGGCATGGCTCAATGTATTGTTGTTATCCAGCATTGCATTGTGCATGGGTTTGACCTATCTATATTTTCATTTGAGTAAATTCATTGAATGGACATCGATGATACCTATGTTAAGAAAGGTGAAAGTCTACCTTGAAATTGTCAAGCGATTTAAGCGAAAGCAATTATTCCAAATACTTGGACTTTCATTTCTACGCTACTTGGTGTATACAATTCAGTTTATTATTCTCATGCGCATCTTACTCGTGAATGCAAATTTCTTGGATTTACTTTTTACTGTTTGGCTTATTTTTTGGGCTATGGCCATAGTACCTACAATTGCTATCGCTGAAATTGGGATACGTGGAGAAACAGCATTGTTTTTTTTAGCACCACTTAGTTCAAATCATTTTGGAATAGTTTCTTCTTCGCTTTTGCTTTGGTTAATCAACTTGATTATTCCAGCATTGATTGGTTGCTTGTTTGTTTTCAGAATGAAAATATATGATGATGAATAAAATGTTGTTTTTGTAAAAAAACGAACTAAAAAACCTTACCAACTACCACTAGCGCCGCCGCCATCAAATCCGCCTCCACCGCCTCCGAAGCCGCCAAATCCTCCACCGCTACCGCCGCTATCATTTCCACCTCCACCTCCGCCGAAGCCTCCAAGTCCTCCACCTAACCAACCGCTGCCACTGTTTGAATTCCAATCATCATTTTTAGTAGTCCAGCCTCTGCGGCTGACATAAGTAGAGCTTCGATTTCGACTAATATAAAAAATGAAAAATATGACAGCCATAAAAATTAAAAAAATGAATAGGAAAACAAAGAATCCTATTCCGTCATCTGCTGTTTCGTCTGCTATAAATTCATTCGCAATATGTTGCTTCAATTTTTCAATTGCCTCATCAAATCCAAGATAGTAATTACCAGCTTTAAAATTTGGTACAATTTGTTGTCGAATAATAGACCCACAAACGCCGTCAGGCAAGACACCTGAAAGGCCATAACCTGGTGAGATGTTTATTTTACGATCTGATTTAGAGGCTAAAATAAGAACTCCATTTTTTTTGCTTGATTTGCCAATATCCCATTTTCGTCCAAGTTCATTGGCGTATTCACTGATTTCAAATTCGCCAATGTTATCAACAGTTACAATTGCAATTTCATTAGAAGTATTCTTTTCGTATTCGATAAGCTTTGTCTCAAGTTTTAGTTCTTCTTCGTCTGTGAGCATGCTGCCCAAATCGTTAACTAAATGTGGTGGAGAAGGAACTTCGGGTAATGCTTTCAATAAAGATGGACTTTGCCCAAATACACAAATCTGTGAGGCAAGTAGCAGAATTAGAAATGAAAGAAATACGATTAGTTTTTTCATAATTAATTATTTGCCAAACATGATTTCATCAGGTAATTCATTTTTGAGTTCGCCTGTAGTTGGGAAATGAGTGTGTAATTCATGGCCGACTGCATTAACGCAATTTACGATGCCTTGCACGTAATTTTTAGCATGAAAAGATTGCGCCAATTGTTTGCTTTGGATTTCCCAAAAATTAGCTGATGCTTGTTTAAATATTTCATTGTCACCAATTAAAGCGAAATCTTTGTCTTCATAAGCAATGTATATCAGTACAGCATTACGATGCAATGTTTCATACATTTTAAGATTTAGAAATAATTCTTTGGCACGATCAATAGGGTTGACGAAACTACAATGTTGTTCAATAAAAATGCGTATTTCGCCAGAAGTGCTCAATTCATTTTGTTGAATTGATTTGATGACTTCATCATTTTCAGATTTGGAAAGAAAAGATTTGGCAGACTTGAACATAACTGATAAAGGATATCTAGAGTGAAGTTCTTTCTTAAAAGTTTACTGTTGGCGCTTTTTGAGCAGCAGCGTCAGCTTCAAATGTTGGGCGCATATTCAAGTTAAACATACCAGCAATCATATTTACAGGAAATTTGCGAACAGCTGTATTGTATGTTTCTACAGATGAATTGTAATCTTTACGCGCTACAGTAATTCTGTTTTCAGTACCTGAAAGATCGTCTTGCAATTTGAGGAAGTTTTCGTTTGCTTTTAAAGTTGGATAGTTTTCAGTAATCATCATAAGTCTGCCTAACGCTTGACTCAACTGACCTTGTGCTGCTTGGAATTCTTTGATTTTTTCGGGGGTTAAATCACTCGCGTTCACGTTCATTTGCGTTGCCTTTGCACGAGCTTCAATAACGTCAGTTAAAGTTTTTTGTTCAAAATTCGCAGCACCTTTTACGGTATTTACTAAATTTGGAATCAAATCTGCTCTGCGCTGATATTGGTTTTGGACTTCTGCCCAAGATTTTTTTACATTTTCATCCAAAGGGACAAGACCGTTGTACTTACTTACAAGCCAAAAGGCCAAAATAGCGATTACACCTAGTCCAATTAATACGTTTTTCATGATGTAGATTTTAATTTTTTTTAAAAAATATATTTAATTGCAAAGAAAACTAAAAAAATGCTTTTAAATATAAAAAACTTACAATACTTTTGACGCATTAAATAAATAAAAAATTTATATGAAAAAATTAACTATCCTTTCTTTGATGATTATTTCGGCTTTATCAGTAGATGCTCAAAGAAAAAGAACTCGTACAGCTACTTCACAAGGTAATGTTGTAGTAAGATTAGGAATGGGTGTAAATCATGAGAAGAACGATCCGGATTTAGATCCAGTTTACAGAGAAACGAATATCCATTTCACTCCGTCTGTTGGTTACATGGTAGTAGACAACTTGGAGTTGGGTGTTAATTTTGGTGTTTCAAATACAAACACTGAAGACGTTGTAAATCAAAATCCAATTTTGTCTAAAACAACTACTGATGCTACAGACGTAAACTTTGGTGTTTATGTTCAAAAGTATTTCCCTTTGAATAACTGGTTTGCATTTACTGTTGCTGCTGATTTAGGTATGTCTACAGGTACATTCGAAACAAATACAGTATTAGGTGCTGTTACAACTCCTATCTTAGCTTCTAGCGGAAATCGCAATGGAGTTGGTGGTGGTATCAACGCTGGTATGTCTTTCACTCCATACAATGCTTTAGCTATCCAAGCTAATGTAGCTGGACTTGGTGTTCATTCAATGAAAACTGATTTGGATGGTGTAAACAACACAACAAACAACACACAAATTGGTTTCAACGTATGGCGTCAACCTTACAACGTTTCAGTTGCTTGGTTCTTCGGTCGTGGTCTTTGGAAAAAATAATCAACACAACTTTTAATACAAAAGTCCTGCTTTATAGCAGGACTTTTTATTTTTGAGAACTCATGCATCGTATTTATTTCGCATTATTGACCTTAGGTTTCTTAGTGGAAACTAGCACTTTACAGGCACAACGTAAGTATTTGCTTGACAGAGCAATTGAACATTCAATTCAAATAGATGGCATATTGAATGAAGATTGTTGGCGGAAATCTAGTATAACTGCAGATTTTACACAAACTGTTCCTAAGCCAGATCAACCATCATCATATAAAACTGAAGTGCAATTGTGCTATACCGATCATGCATTGTATGTAGCCGCAAAGATGTATCAGAAAAAAGAAGATCGCTTACAACAATTAACAGCAAGAGATGCATTGAATAGATCCAATGCAGATGTTTTTGGCGTTTTTTTGGATACATACAATGACCAACAAAATGGATATGTTTTTAAGGTATCTAGCGCAGGAGTGCAACAAGATGAACGATTAAGTTCAGGGAATGAATATGGGGATATAGGTTGGGATGCTGTATGGACAAGTGCGGTCAAACATTCAGATTCCATGTGGACAGTAGAATTAGAAATTCCTTTGAGTGCTTTGCGCTTTACTGCAGAATCTAAGCAATTATGGCGATTCAATTTGTACAGAATGGTACGTAAATTTAATGAGAGTAGTTATTGGAGCCCAATTGATGTCAATAAACAAGGATTCTTGGCACAAACTGGTTTACTAGATGGTATTCAAGATATTTTGTCGCCGGTTCGTTTGTTTTTATTTCCTTATTTGTCTACAGGATATTTGCAACAACCTATGCAAGGGACACAGACTTCCCAATGGTTGCGCAGTGGTGGAGTAGATTTGAAATACGGTATAAATGAATCTTTTACTTTAGATATGACTTTGGTGCCTGATTTTTCGCAAGTTGTTTCTGATAATATTATTCGAAACTTGTCACCATTTGAACAACAACTAACAGAGAATAGACCTTTTTTTACTGAAGGAACAGAATTATTTAATAAAGCAGATTTGTTTTACTCACGTAGAATAGGAGGAAGGCCGTCCAATTATTATACAATTAATGCAAAGTATAGCGATACATCAAGGTATGAAATAGAAAAAAATCCAAATGTAACAAGATTGTTGAATGCTTTGAAAATTTCGGGAAGAACAAAAAGAAATACTGGCATTGGGATATTTAATTCTATAGGTTCAACTGCTTTCGCTCATATCAAAGATAATTTAAATAATAATCGATTTAGAGAACAAACAGAGCCGTTATCTAATTATAATGTTCTTGTAATTGATCAACCATTAAAGGGGCAATCCTATCTTAATTTAACGAATACCAATGTTATGCGAAATGGCTCTGCTACTGACGGTAACGTTAGTTCGTTGGAGTGGGTTCAGTTTAATAAAAAGGAAAATTATCAATTTACATTTAACACAAAAGCAAGTATAAGAAATCAAGGAGCCTATAAAGTTGGAACTGCATATCGAATTGGATTAGCTAAAGTTTCGGGCAAATTGACATACTCTTTCAATTTAAATACCTTAAGTCCTGAGTTTAATCAACGTGATTTAGGGTTGCAATTTGATGAAAATCATTCTTCTCAAAACTTTAATGTAACATATAATGAAAATAAACCATTGATTTCGTTTTTACAATTGTATAGAATTTCAATGAGTCATGCTTTGACTGAGAATACGGTTCCTTTCAAATTGAAAGCGTATGAATTTAGCGCTTCTTATTTTTGGCTATTTAAAAGTTTTTGGGATGTAACATTAGACTTTGAATCAAGGCCCTTCGATCCAATAGATTACTATCAGCTTGGACAATACAATAAAATTATAAAGACCTTGCCCTATTATTACACAAGTTTAAATGGAAGTTCAGATAGTCGAAAAAAGTTATTTTGGGCATTTAATTTTGGATATGGATTCAGCGACAGGAAAAATGCAGATTATATTAATCTGTCGCAATCAATGCGTTACTTATTTGGACAACGATTAGAATTGAGTTTAAAAGGCGACTTTACATTAGATAAAAGTAACATAGGGTTTTCCTATTACAGCAATGCTATGAATGAACCTATTATTGCTCGACGTGATGTAAAAGAAATCGTAACGGAGCTTAATTTGAAATTGAACTTTGATCCCAACACGAATTTAACTGCACGTTTTAGACACTATAATTCGATTATTTTAAATAGATCATTTAATATAGTAGACAGTAAAGGCAATTGGGAAAATTATCAACTTCCGTTTACCAAAGCATTCGATGAAAATTATAATCTTCAAAATATTGACATATTTTTTAATTGGATGTTTAGGCCAGGGAGTAGATTTGTACTGAGTTACAAGCAATGGCTGAATGATGCCTATTTGTTAAATAGCGATAGGGATGGAGCTTATTCAAGGAATGTAGTCAATATTGTACAATCTCCCAAAGCATTTGAGCTATCTGCCCGATTCATTTATTTTTTGGATTATAATACTTTAAAGAAACACAAAAAATGAATAAAATAAATGACATTTTGGGAATTTTATTTTTAAAATACAATTAATATTTTTTAATTTTTCAAGAAATTCCTTTGAAAAGGAACGGTTTGGTTGGGGTGAAATCTATGATTTTTTTTTAGCATTCTGTTAGCTTGTAACATATTTAGTCCTTAAAACTCTAATATTTGAAGCTATTTTTTTGTTGGAATGGTTATAATTTTGATTTTTTTTTAAGTTATTTCTATACTCAATTCATTTTGGATTTTAATATAAATATAGATTCCTTTTTACAACTTATTGTAAATGAATATATTACGTAATTTTTATATTTGAATAATGTCATCAAAATGTCATTATTTAAAATTTCATGTATTAATAATGGGACTAACAGAAATTTGAAGCAAAATTGGTCGTAACTTGGCATATAAATTGGACTAAACAGTACGTTGATGCAAATCAGTGCGTCACAATAATAATATAAAACTATAAAATGAGTGTATTTATTCATATGAAAAAATGGTTTTTACCGAAATTTTCACTTTTTGCTATGCTTACTCTATTTGTTGTTAGTGTTAAAGGACAGATTAATGTCAATAACACAAACAACGGTTCCATATTGGCTCAAAAACTAGCGGGTGAAGGTGTTGCTATTTCAAACGCAGTGATGCAATGTGAACAAAATCAGTCTGGCATATTTGTTTCAATAGCGTCTACTTTAGGTCAAGATAGCGGTATAGTTTTAACTACAGGATTAGCGGCAAGTAACTTTCCCAACACGGGGGTCAATGGAAATGCATTAAGTTTTGCTAATTTCAACCAAGGAAACACAGGTGATCCAGATTTAACTGCCTTAGCAGGTACTAGTACTTTTGATCGTTGCATACTGGAATTTGATTTTAAAGCCAATGGAGATTCCATTTTCTTTAAATATGTTTTTGGATCTGAAGAATATCCAAATTTTAATTGTACAGACTATAACGATGTATTTGGTTTTTTTATTTCTGGCCCTGGTTATCCTTCATCCACCAATATTGCTTTAGTTCCAGGAACTACAATACCTGTTGCCATCAACAGTATCAATAATGGGGTAATATACCCAGGTGGAAATTTAAGCAATTGTACTTCAATGGGCCCAGGTTCACCATTTACAAATTTATACATTGATAATTCTGCAGGAACCACAGTAACCTATACAGGGTTTACACAGCTTCTTACAGCGAAAGCAATCATACAGCCCTGCAGTACATATCATTTAAAAATAGCCATAGCAGATGGTTTTGATCATATTTTCGATTCCGGTGTTTTTCTAAAAGCAGGTAGTTTTACTTCGAATACATTCAAACTAAATGTTACTTCAGATTCATTGAATGGACAAATCCCATATGTATTTGAAGGTTGTGACACAGCTATAATAAAAATAAAACGCAAGTTATTTCAAACAAATGTAAACATTGATACAGTTACGTTGGCTATCTCAGGAACTGCAACTTCGGGTATTGACTATCCAGTCTTACAAACAACACATATATTTAGTGCAAGCTTATCAGACACGGAAAAAATTATTTACTTGATGCCAATCAATGACTTGATAACAGAAGGAACAGAATCAGTGAAAATTAAAATATTTGATAATTGCATTAACGCTATTGATAGTATTCAAATTGACATTAAAGATCCTCCAAAATTTACATTGTTTAATAATGATACGACTATTTGTTTGGGTAAATCTGTTCAGATTGCAGGTGTCAAAGACAATGGGTTGTCATTTTCATGGTCTCCTACAACAGGTGTGAGTAACGCAACATTATTTAATCCTACTTTAACTCCCACATCTACAACAACTTATATTTTAACTGCAAATTATGGAAGTTGTGCTGCCATAAAAGATACGATAACAGTAACTGTTCAGCCATTACCTACCTTATCTTTGGCTCCTTCAAATGTCTTATGCAATGGAGGCTTAACAGGTAGTATAATTGCGACTGGTTCAGCGGTCTCATTGCCACTTTCATTTACAATCAATCCACCAGGTAGTTCATTGAGTGGATCACCAGCAGCGTTTAATAATTTAGGCGCTGGTTCTTATACTGTTACTGCAACAAGCGGTTTAGGATGTACATTAACTTCAAGTGCAACATTAACTCAGCCTTCTGCAATAGTTTGGAATTCGGTTACAGGTTCAAATATTGCTTGTAATGGAGGTAATATTGGAACAATATCAAGCAATGCATCTGGAGGAAATGGCACATTGTCATATACGTTAATGCCCAATAATATTACAAATTCAACGGGTTCTTTTAATGCTTTAGCTTCTGGTACATATACCGTTTCTGCAAAAGATGCAAACAATTGTTCTATAACTAGCATTATTGCAATTTCGCAAACATTTGGCTTGACATGGAATAATGTGAATGTAAGTCCTATACAATGTAATGGTCAATTA
>Ga0247832_1005114_pt1 | contig 15537 bp, 13 predicted proteins | sample LaCruzMarch2015__10_FD_192407 | JGI IMG/M metagenome (GOLD analysis project Ga0247832, IMG submission 192407) | Freshwater microbial communities from meromictic Lake La Cruz, Castile-La Mancha, Spain - LaCruzMarch2015_4m | ecosystem: Environmental > Aquatic > Freshwater > Lake | place: Spain... | reverse complement strand
GTTGAGTTACTGGTTGGGGTGGTGATTGGCGGTTTACTGGTTGGGTTGGCTGTTCCCGCAGTGCAGGGGGCGTTGGCGAAAGGCAAGCAGTCCAAGGATCTATCGAATTTATGTCAAATTGGACAGGGGGTTCTTCTTTTTACGGGGGATCATTATGGGTGCCTTCCCCCATCGAGCTGCAAGGCGGAGACTCAAGAGGATCTTGAAATGAGCTGGATATACTCCCTTCGGACCTATTTAGGGCAAAATTATGACGACCTTCGCCTTTCTCCGTCCGATCCGTTCCGAGAGACCCGAAGAAAGTTTAAAAATACTAGCTACGTGATAAATGATGAGGTGGATGAGCCAGGTTCGCTGTGCCGAGCTCAGCGGATTGAAAATTCCTCAAGACGGGTTCTTATCTTTTTAGCATCGGATTCGAAAAATCCCAAGGGTCAGGAAGACCATATTCACGGTCTTTATCTTCGCAATTGGAAGGGCCTGCTGGGTGAAATTAAGCCCGATGCGTATCGCGGGAAAAAAGCAGATCGCACGGCTGGTTCATCCCCATATTTATTCACCGACGGACATGTGGAAATGATATCGGCAAATCGCATCAAGCAGTTAGCGGATGCTGGAACGAACATTGCCAAGCAAGCCTTCTAAACAGCAGCCAAGGAGATCCATACATATGAAATACGAAAAAACAAACTCGATCCCATCCCTTTTGATTGGATTTCTATCCATGGCGCTTTGCCATCATGTGGGATGGTCAACCACAACGATTTCCATCGGGCACACCGATATTTTTGAAGCTGAGTACGAGCAAGACGGCACAAACGCGCCCACGGTTCACCTTGGAGTTCATACGGATATGGGTCACTACGAGCCGGCGGAAGTTTTGCTAGAGGTTGGCAATGCTGCCTATGCGAGCACCGCTGCGTTTTCGTCAACAATCACATCGTTACTTGGGGCCAACGCTTGGATACTTCCAGCTGACTTGGAGGTGGCGGATCAATTAGGAATCATTCAAGCCGGAGTAGTGAAAGCTGGTTTCCCCGATTCCCTTCCCGTGACCTTTACCATGGTGGGTGCAGGCACAGCCAACCCAGGAAATTTTGCGCTTTTTACTTCCAACAGTTCCTTCCGTCTTTCGGCAACTGGATCTGAAGTAGGGACCAGTAGTTTTTCTATCACGACAGGGCATATCCACTACAACTGGGGCTTCTCCGCTCCTGGAACTTACACATTCGACATGAAGGCTAGTTACACTGACGCAGCTTTTGGTGTTTTAGAAAGTGCGGTCGAGACTTACACTTTTAACGTAATTCCGGAGCCAACCGGTGGGGCTCTTTTGCTGACTGCGTTTTCAGTGGGGCTCAGCCTTCGGAGGCGCTTTTTACGGTCTTAAGGTTTGTAGCGTAAAAGTCTCATCGCATTCCCGGTCAGGAGAAGGCAGGAGAATGCCATGGAAGTGGCGGCCCAAGTGGGGGAGAGGGCCCAGCCGGTCGAGGAGATAAAAAGGCCGGCGGCGGCGGGAAGAGCCAGAGCGTTGTAGGCGAAAGCTAGAAAAAGATTCTGCCGGATGACCCGGATGGTGGCTCGTCCTATGAGAAACGCTCGGGCGATGCCTGCCATGTCGCCTTTCAGCACGACGACGGCGGCGGCTTCTTTTGCAGCGTCGGTGCCTGAGCCTAATGAAATTCCGAGATCGGCCGAGGCGAGGGCGGGTGCGTCGTTGGTGCCGTCGCCGGCCATGGCGACGAGGCCGGGGACGGTGCCGATCAAGGCCGAGATGCGGGCGGCTTTGCCTTCGGGTTTGACGGCGGCTTGGAGGCGAGTGATGCCGAGTTGAGAGGCAACGGCGCGAGCAGGTTCGGGTTGATCGCCAGTGAGAAGTTCAATATCGATGCCGAGATTTTTAAGAGAGTGGATCGCGGTGGGGGTGGTGGAGCGGATGGGGTCGGCCATATCAAAGCGGGCAAGGCAACGATTTCCTTCGGCCAACCAGACGGCGGGGGCTGCGATGCCAGAATTTGCGGAACGGAGGGTTTTCGCGGCTTCGACGTGGTGCTTTTCCAAAAAAGCCTCGTTCCCAAGCAAAAGTTTTTCTCCCCTCAAGGTTGTGCCGACCAGTCCTTCGCCGGGAATTTCCTGGATCTCAGCGATTTTTGGAAAAGCCAGAGACCGAGACTCGGCCGCACGAACCAAGGCCCGCGAAAAGGGATGAAGGCTGGAGGAGGCGAGCGATGCACCGAGGGTTAGAGCTAACGTTTCGGAAATTCCTTCGGCGGTGGTGATATGGGTGATGGCGGGATTGCCCTCGGTGAGGGTTCCGGTTTTATCGACGACGAGGAGTTTGACGCGGGAGAGTTTTTCGAGAGAGGAGGGGTTGCGAATGAGGACGCCGAGGCGGGCGGCGCGGGAGAGTCCGCAGGCGGTGGCGACGGGGGCGGCGAGTCCGAGGGCGCAGGGGCAGGCGGCGATGAGGACAGCGACGGCCCTGGAGATGGCGGTGGCGGTGGTTTCACCAGCAAGGATCCAACCGACGGCGGTGGCGAGGGCGAGAAAAAGGACGAGAGGAGTAAAGATGCCAGCGATTTTGTCGGCGAGGCGTTGGAAGGGCGGGGGATTTGCGCGGGCTTCGTCGACGAGTCGGGCGAGGCGAGCGACGAGAGAGTCGGTGCCGGCTTTTTCGGCGAGGATGAGGAGTCGGCCACCCGAGACGAGAGTTCCGGCGAGGACGGAGTCGCCGACAAATTTTTCCACAGGCAACGGTTCGCCGGTGAGGATGGATTCTTCGACGGAGGCGTGGCCTTCGAGAATTTTTCCGTCGGCGGGCATATTTTCTCCGGGGAGGACGAGGAGGTGGTGGCCGGGTTGAATTTCGGAGCAGGGGACAATTTTTTCGGAACCGTTAGAGAGGAGTCGGGCGGTAGGTGGGGTGAGGGAGAGGAGATTTTTTAGGGAGTGGGCGAGTTTCGATTCGGAGCGCTGTTCAATCCATTGACCGGCCAGGACGAGAGTGGTGATGGCGGCGGCGGTATCGAAGTATAGTGTTCCATGTAATTGATGATTAGATATTAATACAAAAATACTATAAAAGTAAGCGGTGAGGGTGCCGGATCCTACTAGCGTAAACATATTAGGGTTAACAGTTTGCAAACTTTGGTAAAATGCTTTGACGATAGGAAATCCAACCCAGAAAATAACGATTCCAGAGACAAACAGTTGAACAGCAGTGCTATATAAAATGTGTAAATGACCTGAGGCGAGCAGGTGGAGGGGGATGGAGAGAGAGAGGGATAGGAGGGAGAGAGGGCCGTAGGGAACTGGTTTTTCTGGGGTGGAGTGACAGGATGGGGGGCCTGCTGGTCGGTGTTGGCAGTGATCCATGGGGAGTATCTGTAGGGTGAAGGGGTTATGAAAAAAATATATAAAAAAACGGTTGACCTATTTTTGCAGGGGCGTATGTTTTCCATCCCCTTAATTTCAGTTTCGGATTTTTTCGGATCTGCGGGGAAAATCAGTTCTTTACCAACGGGGTGTTCTTTTGTCTGGATACGGACAGGAGGATACAATCGACAGCAGAAGTTCGAAGGAAGATTGAATTGTGCGGGTTACCGTTCTCGATCGGGTTGACAGCCTGAGGCGAGGATGCCGGTCTGGGTGCAAGCTCAGAGCGGAGGTGGTGACCAAACATTTTGTCGGCCAATAATATATTGGCCAGAATTTAAGGCTGGTTTCTCTCGGGGTAACCTGGGGAGATCGGCTCCTATTCTCTATTGGAGAGTTTGATTCTGGCTCAGAACGAACGCTGGCGGCGTGGATAAGACATGCAAGTCGAACGCGATTTTCTCGGTTAGCAATAACTGAGAAAATTGAGTGGCGAATGGGTGCGTAACACGTGGGAATTTATCCGGAAGTGGGGGATAGCTTGCCGAAAGGCAAATTAATACCGCATATGCCCGTAAGGGCAAAGTGGGGGACCGCAAGGCCTCACGCTATCGGAGGAGCCCGCGCCCTATCAGCTAGTTGGTGAGGTAATGGCTCACCAAGGCTTAGACGGGTAGCTGGTCTGAGAGGACGACCAGCCACACTGGAACTGAGACACGGTCCAGACACCTACGGGTGGCAGCAGTCGAGGATTTTTCTCAATGGGGGCAACCCTGAAGGAGCGACGCCGCGTGGAGGATGAAGGGCTTCGGCTCGTAAACTCCTGTCACCGACGAACAAGGCATCCGGATTAATAAATCGGATGCTTGATGGTAGTCGGAGAGGAAGGGGCGGCTAACTCTGTGCCAGCAGCCGCGGTGATACAGAGGCCCCAAGCGTTGTTCGGATTTACTGGGCGTAAAGGGTGTGTAGGGGGTCGGGTAAGTTTGACGTGAAATCCCGTTGCTCAACAACGGAACTGCGTCGAATACTGCTCGGCTGGAGGTTCGGAGATGAGGGCGGAATTCTCGGTGTAGCGGTGAAATGCGTAGATATCGAGAGGAACGCCGACGGCGAAAGCAGCCCTCAAGACGAAATCTGACCCTGAAACACGAAGGCCAGGGGAGCAAACGGGATTAGATACCCCGGTAGTCCTGGCAGTAAACGGTGCTCATTAGATGTAGGCGGATTCGACCCCGCCTGTGTCGAACCTAACGGATTAAATGAGCCGCCTGGGAAGTACGGTCGCAAGATTAAAACTCAAAGAAATTGACGGGGGCCCGCACAAGCGGTGGAGTATGTGGCTTAATTCGATGCAACGCGAAGAACCTTACCTGGCCTTGACATGCTTAGTTCAAGCGTGGAAACACGCTGGCCCGCAAGGGCGATTTGCACAGGTGCTGCATGGCTGTCGTCAGCTCGTGTCGTGAGATGTTGGGTTAAGTCCCGCAACGAGCGCAACCCTCGTGGTTAGTTATTCCCGGGCAACCGGAATCTGACCAGACTGCCCTGTGAAACGGGGAGGAAGGTGGGGACGACGTCAAGTCCGTATGGCCCTTACGGCCAGGGCTGCACACGTACTACAATGCCCAATACAGAGGGACGCAAGACCGCAAGGTGGAGCTAATCCCGTAAAGTTGGGCCCAGTTCGGATTGGAGGCTGCAACTCGCCTCCATGAAGTTGGAATCGCTAGTAATGGCGCATCAGCTACGGCGCCGTGAATACGTTCCCGGGCCTTGTACACACCGCCCGTCACATCATGAAAGCCGGTCTTACCCAAAGTCGCCTCCGGGTGCCTAAGGTAAGGCTGGTGATTGGGATGAAGTCGTAACAAGGTAGCCGTAGGGGAACCTGCGGCTGGATTACCTCCTTTCTAAGGAGTATTTACCCTCGACTCATTCCTGTCGGGAGATTCGTCTCCTGACTGGATTGAGTCGAGATAGGTCGACCCCTGACCGTTCGGTCAAACGAGCGATGGGGTTTTAAGACCACGTTGGGGAAACCCAATGCGGCCACGCCTGAGTGGCCCGCACAATTCAGTCTTCCGAACAAACTTTTGGCGGCGTCCGATCCTGTAGACCTTTTTTGCTTTGGGGGCATAGCTCAGTTGGTAGAGCGGTAGCTTTGCAAGCTATAGGTCTGGGGTTCGAATCCCCATGCCTCCAGTGAGGATGGCGGGATGAAACATTTGGCTGGGGCCTGTAGCTCAGTTGGTTAGAGCATGCGCTTGATAAGCGCAGGGTCACTGGTTCGAGCCCAGTCAGGCCCACGAGGCGGGCCGGGGATGGTGGGATGCCGCGAGAAGTGAGTACGGGAAACGAAAAATTTCCCTAGTTAGCGCAAGCTGGCTGGGGGTTCTTTGACAACTGCGCAGAATAGATAGTTTTTACACACGAGTCTTTTCGTGTCCCGGGCGGGGAACCGTGCGGGATTACGAGATTTAACTCGGGTAAAACAACTTCAAGTCGAGGCGAGATTCTATTGAAGAATTGGAAATGAATTGTAAGCGACCTTAACGGATTGCGAGATCAAGCTACCGAAGGCGCACGGAGAATGCCTTGGCACCAGATGGCGATGAAGGACGTGGTAAGCTGCGATAAGTCTCGGGGAGCCGCACACAGGCGCTTGGACCCGAGAATTTCCTAATGGGGTAACCCGATCGGGGGAATGCCCGATCACTCTGGCCTGAATACATAGGGCCAGTAGAGCGACACCCGCTGAAGTGAAACATCTCAGTAAGCGGAGGAAGAGAAAACGAGCGTGATTCCGTAAGTAGTGGCGAGCGAACACGGAAAAGCCCAAACCGGGGAGCTTGCTCCCCGGGGTTGTAGGGCCACAATGTGGGACTTCGACGGTTAGGAGAAGCGGATGGAAAGCCGCTCCCTAGAGGGTGAGAGACCCGTATCCGAAAACCGAAAGAGCCCTAGTGGTACCCTGAGTAACGCGATGCACGTGAAACTTCGCGTGAACCCGTCCCGACCACGGGATAAGGCTAAATACAATCTGGTGACCGATAGTGGACAAGTACCGCGAGGGAAAGGTGAAAAGAACCGCTGTGAGCGGAGTGAAACAGAACCTGCAACCGTGTGCCGACAAGGTGTCAGAGCCCCGCAAGGGGTGATGGCGTGCCTTTTGCTTAATGAGTCTGCGAGTTATTGTCTGTGGCATGCCGAAGGGCTTCTGGTCCGGAGGCGGAGCGAAAGCGAGTCCGAAATGGGCGAACATAGTCGCAGGCAGTAGACCCGAAGCGGAGGTGATCTACCCATGGCCAGGATGAAGTCCCAGTAAAATGGGATGGAGGTCCGAACTGGTGAGCGTTGAAAAGCTCTCGGATGAGCTGTGGGTAGGAGCGAAAGACTAATCAAACCCCGTGATAGCTGGTTCTCCCCGAAATAGCTTGAGGGCTAGCCTTGCATGCTGACCTGTAGAGGTAGAGCACTGGATGGACGAGGGCCCATACCCGGGTACCGAATCCAATCAAACTCCGAATGCTACAGGGTGGAGTGCAGGAGTCAGACGGCGGGGGATAAGCTTCGTCGTCGAGAGGGAAACAGCCCAGACCGTCAGCTAAGGTGCCTAACGACCGCTGAGTGGAAAGGATGTGGGATTTCTTAGACAGTGAGGATGTTGGCTTAGAGGCAGCCATCATTTAAACAAAGCGTAACAGCTGACTCATCGAGAGATCCCGCGCCGAAAATGATTGGCGATCAAGCGGTCGACCGAAGCTACGGATGAAATACCGGTTCGCCGGAATTTCGTGGTAGGGGAGCGTTCTGTACGCATCGAAGCGGAAGGGAAACTGACCGTGGAGTGTACGGAAGTGAGAATGCAGACATGAGTAGCGATCATCCCGGTGAAATTCCGGGACGCCGTAAACCCAAGGTTTCCTGGGGAAGGTTCGTCCTCCCAGGGTTAGTCGGGTCCTAAGTCGAGGCCGCACGGCGTAGACGATGGGCAGCAGGTTCAATATTCCTGCACCGCCGAAATTTAACCTACGTGGACGCAAGAACGGAGAGTGGCAAGGTGATGAATGTCCTTGTCCCGCAAGGGGACGCGGAGGCTACGGCCGAAGCGGATCATTTAAAGTTTTTGCCGAGAAAAAGCGTAGCGAATACTAAGGCGCCCGTACCGTAAACCGACACAGGTGGGTGAGTAGAGTATACTAAGGTGCGCGAGTGAACCCTCTTCAAGGAACTCGGCAATCTAACCCCGTAACTTAGGGATAAGGGGTGCCCCGTCGCAAGATGGGGTCGCAGAGAAATGGGCCTACCGACTGTTTAGCAAAAACACAGCACTCTGCTAAGTCGTGAAGACGACGTATAGGGTGTGACACGTGACCAATGCCGAAAGATTACGGTAAGGGGTCAGTTCCGCGAAAGCGGGACGAAGCTCCGAGCCCAAGTCCCGGTGAATGTCGGCCGTAACTATAACGGTCCTAAGGTAGCGAAATTCCTTGTCGGGTAAGTTCCGACCTGCACGAATCGTGTAACGAGTGGGCCGCTGTCTCGAAGAGGCGCTCGGCGAAGTTGTATTGGCGGTGAAGATGCCGCCTACCCGCAGTAGGACGGAAAGACCCCGTGCACCTTTACTGTAAGCTGTCGCTGGATTTTCGTTCGGAATACTTAGCGTAAGTGGGAGACGTTGATCCTTGGGTTTCGGCCTAAGGGGAGTCGCCAATGAAACACCACCTTTTCTTCATGAAGATTCTAACCCTTGCCCGTCATCCGGGTGGGGGACCACGGCAGCGGGTCAGTTTGACTGGGGCGGTTTCCTCCTAAAGAGTAACGGAGGAGTGCTATGGTTCTCTCAGCATGGTTGGTAATCATGCGTCGAGCGTATGGGTACATGAGAGCCTGACTGCGAGACCTACAAGTCGAGCAGGGACGAAAGTCGGCCCAAGTGATCCGGTGGTTGAAAGTGGAATCGCCATCGCTCATCGGACAAAAGGTACGCCGGGGATAACAGGCTGATCGCGCCCAAGAGTTCATATCGACGGCGCGGTTTGGCACCTCGATGTCGGCTCATCGCATCCTGGGGCTGGAGAAGGTCCCAAGGGTCCGGCTGTTCGCCGGTTAAAGCGGTACGCGAGCTGGGTTCAGAACGTCGTGAGACAGTTCGGTCCTTATCCACTGTGGGCGCAGGAAATGTGACGGGTTCATTCCCTAGTACGAGAGGACCGGGAATGACGTACCTCTGGTGTTCCGGTTGTCGCGTCAGCGGCAGCGCCGGGTAGCTAAGTACGGAAGAGATAAGCGCTGAAAGCATCTAAGCGCCAAGCTCATCCGAAGATGACATTTCCCCATTAGGGACGTGGTAGATAATCACGTTGATAGGTCGCAAGTGGAAGCACGGTAACGTGTTTAGCTAAGCGATACTAATTTCCCAATTGGCTTGATCTCAGGATTTTCCGCGATGCGGTCCGCTTCCCTCGGGGAGCGGGTCGCCGGCGGACAATTCACTGAGTTTTTTTGATTCGCAATGAGTCGCTGATTTTATTTCCAGCGTCTCGGCCGAAGTTGAATCTATTTTGCGCAGTTATCAGGGAATCCCCACGGGGTTCTTTGCCAACAAAAGTGACGAAAGCCGACAGACGGCCTTTTCCTGGAGGGGATTTTCCCCGAGGGGGACAGTGGTCTGGTGGCCTTAGAGTCGTGGTCCCACCCGGTCCCATATCGAACCCGGAAGTGAAACGCGACATCGCCGATGGTAGTGCGTCTATAGGGCACGCGAGAGTAGGTCGTCGCCAGAGTTAATCGGCCCGGGGCTTTCACAGTCCCGGGCCGGTTTTTTTTGCCACGGCTACCGGATCTTCGGAATTTGGGGCAGATGATCGAAGTGGGAATCACGCGTGTAGACCACGAGGGAGTGCTCTAAGGCGAGTGCGGCAATCCAGATGTCATTCGTGGGAATCGGTGTGCCCTGCTTGCGGAGGTAAACGTAGAGTGAAGCGCAATGGTGGGTCGTCGTATCGGTCGAGTGAACCGTGCGGACTCCTGGTTGCTGCAAGAATTCGGTCAGCACTCTGGCCTGATCCAACCCGCGTTTGAAAAGTAGTGATCCCACTCGAATTTCGGCGAGGACGACAAAGGGGACGATTACTTGCACGGCCGATTCCAGACGACTGACGACCTCGGGATCACCCGAGCAGAAATCGATAAAGCGATTGCTGTCGATGAGCAGTCGCACCGTTCTATTTCCAATCTTCGGGATTCACACGATCCATCTCGGCTAAAGTGGACCTCCAAGAGGCTTGATCCACCTCATCCTTTCTCTGAAGAAGGGAGTGAAGGGAACGGTAACGAACGGAGTGCTCGCCTGTGCCGAGGCCACGCTGGAGAGCCTGAAGCGCTGCTTGGTTGAGGCTGATTTCTTCCATCGCGGCCGTTTCCCGAAGGCGACTATCCGTAGACTCAGGTATATCGCGAATGGTGTATTGTGTTTTTGTCTTATTCGGCACGCAGGCAATGTAGGCATAGTATGCAGGCAGAGCAAGAGTATTTATCGTCCCGCTGGTTAGTGAAACTTTTAGTATTAGAAAAACTTACAGAGGGCGGTTATTGGCGACTAAAGCGAGGTTTGGGATGGATGGGCTTGGCAGTTGGGGTGAATTTGGCTCTATTTGAAGCCTTACGATGTATTGGATTTTACCTTTTGCTTCTGCCGCCGCTGGTGCGCCCGTTCCTGCGGCCGCCACGACATTTTTTCAAATCGGGCCTTTGCCAGTCACCAGTAGCATGGTGGCTCTTTGGGGGGTCGCTCTGGGCATTCTTTTGGTGGTGGGGATCGGCACGAGAAAGATGGCTTTGATCCCTTCGGGTGCGCAAAATTTTGTTGAGGCGGTCGTCGATGCGGTCCGGGGAATGATTGCGGGCCTACTGGAACCGAAAGTGGTGGGCTGGGCTTTTCCTTTAATTGCGACTTACTTTATTTTTATCGCCGTCTCCAACTTAGTGGATTTGTTGCCCGGGGTTGGCAGCATTGGGTATGGGCAACCCAAGGCGGGCTTGCCTTTTGCGGTGGATCATGTGGAGCGTCCTTTTTTGCGGCCTCCAACCGCGGATGCCAACCTAACGGTCTCGATGGCGGTGATCTACTTTGTCATGAGTACGCTGTGGGCGATCTGGTACAACGGACCTCTCGGTTTGGTGAAGCACATCTTTGGGGTGAAGGGCAAGATTGGTGGATTCCTTCTTTTGCCGATGACGGTAATTTTCGCGGTGGTGGGAGTGGTGGAGTTAATCTCGATCTTGATTCGGCCGGTCTCCCTCTCCATGCGGCTTTATGGAAACGTCTATGGAGGGGAAAGCGTGCTGACTCTGATGTTAAAAATGCTACCCTTTGGCATAGCGGCGGTGCCGTTCTATTTTCTGGAGCTGATTGTTTGCCTCGTGCAGGCGATCGTCTTCACCATGCTTTGTGTGGCTTTCACGGCCACACTTTGTTCGCACTCTGAAGAGGAGGGCGGGCACTAGAGGGACCTCCTAGAAATCCGCTCCGAACGACCTGCGTGGGTCGGGGAGATGGAGATCAGGGTCCAACGAAAGGGACACGAACTATGATGCTGGCAGAAGCAGGACAAGTTACCTTCAACGGAATGCAATTAGCAGTGGCGCTGGTCGGTGCGGGCGCGGCACTGGGCGTCGGCCTGATTGGCGGACGTGCCGCCGAAGCGGTCGGACGCAATCCCGGGGCCTTTAACCCGGTATTGATCATCAGTCTGCTGGGAATGGCGTTTGCCGAGGGTCTCGCGATTCTCGTCTATTTCGTCGTCAATAAATAAGCGGGCACTGGGAGAATTGTCATGCTGGCCACTTCCCTTGTCGAAACCGGTCACCAGCTCGCGGAGCAGTTGGGGATCGATTGGGCGAAATTTAGCGCCCAGACGATCAACTTTCTCATCGTTCTCGCGATCTTGTGGCGTTTTGCCTATCGGCCGGTGCTCAACATGTTGGCCGAGCGCAAGCGCCTGATCGAGGAGGGCCTCGCGGGAGCGGAAAAAGGTCGGCAAAGCCTGGCGGAAGCGGAGGAGCAGCGCCGAAAAATCCTGCGGGACGCAGAGGCTCGGGCGGAGAAGATGGTGGCGGAGGCTCGGGCCTCGGCGGACGTGCAAGGCGCCAAGAGATTGGCCGAGGCCCATGCCCAAGCCGAGACCTTGGTCAAAAAAGCGCAGGAAACGATGGAGCGAGACCGCACCCAGCTGGAGTCAGAGATGCGAAAAGAGCTGGGACGTTTGGTGGCCCGGACAACGGAAAAGTTGGTTGGCCGGGTGCTCACTCCCCAAGATGAGGAGCGCTTGCGAAAGGAAGCGGTGGCCTTGGTCGCGAAGTAGACCCGGCGCACACCCGACAATCCATGAAGATCAATCGCGCTGCTCGCTCGGAAGCCAAGACCTTGTTCCGAATCTGCCGTTCGGAAAAGGGATTGGATGAGGCGCGGGTTCGTCAGGTTATCACCGCGCTGGTTCAGAAAAAACCGCGGGGATACTTGCAAGTCTTGGGTCGCTTGGGGCAGTTGGTCCGGTTGGAGGTAGGGCGAGCGACGCACGAAGTGGTCTCGGCGGTGAAGTTGGAAGACGGGGGCAAAGCGGTCTTTGCCGTTTTGGAAAAACATTTTGGAAAACCGTTGGCTCAACGGGTCGAGGTACGGCCTGAAGTGCTGGGCGGGTTAAGAATTCGCGTGGGCAGTGATGTCTGGGACGCGACCCTCAGCGGGCGCCTGGAGGCGCTCGCTCGGTCGGCCTAAGGACTGCCAGAAAGTAAGGAGCCAGAACATGAGTGGAATCGTTGCAGAAATCGAAGCCGAGATCGGGAAACTGAAATCGGAGGTGACCAAGAAACATACGGGAAACATTCGAGAAATCGGGGACGGGGTGGCCAAGATCGAGGGCCTGTCGGGAGTTGCGCTGAATGAGATGATCGAATTTCCCGGTGGGGTGACGGGGTTGGCCCTGAATTTGGAGGAGACGGAGGTCGGTGCGATTATTATTGGCGACTTTACCCACTTGAAAGAGGGGGATGAGGTCAAAGCAACGGGAAAACTTCTGCAGGTTCCCGTAGGAAAAGGTTTATTGGGGCGAGTGGTGGATGCTTTGGGAGCGCCGCTGGACGGCAAGGGACCGATTGTCTCCAAGGAGTCATATCCGGTGGAAAAAATTGCGCCGGGAATCATCAAGCGGCAATCAGTCAATCAACCGCTTCAAACCGGGATTCTCGCGATTGATGCGATGATCCCGATTGGAAGAGGGCAACGGGAGTTGATCATCGGGGATCGTTCGACGGGCAAAACCACGGTGGCAATCGATACGATTATTAATCAGGCCCGTATCAATCAACTGGCGGAAAAGCTGGGCGACAAAAGTTTTCGTCCGGTCTATTCGATTTACGTCGCGATTGGACAAAAGAATTCCAGCTTGGCCCGGACTCTGGCGGTTCTGGAAGAAACAGGCGCCCTGCCATATACAATTGTGGTGGCGGCGAATGCTTCGGACTCGGCGACCTCCCAGTACTTGGCTCCGTTTGCCGGTTGTGCCATGGGCGAATGGTTTATGGATAACGGGATGGACGCTTTGATTATTTTTGATGATTTGTCGAAGCACGCGGTGGCGTATCGGCAGGTCTCGCTGGTCTTGCGACGCCCTTCGGGTCGCGAGGCGTATCCCGGCGACGTATTTTATCTCCACTCGCGTCTTTTGGAGCGGAGTGCCCGACTCAGTGAAAAGGCAGGGGCGGGTTCGTTGACGGCGCTACCCATCATCGAGACGCAGGCGGGAGACGTATCGGCCTACATTCCGACGAACGTCATTTCGATCACCGACGGGCAGATCTACCTCGAGACGGATCTGTTCTATCAAGGCGTACGGCCAGCGATCAGCGTGGGTCTTTCGGTTTCCCGAGTAGGATCGGCCGCCCAGATCAAGGCGATCAAGCAGGTGGCGGGTAAGATCAAGTTGGAGTTGGCTCAGTTCCGCGAGTTGGCCGCGTTTGCCCAGTTCTCCAGTGATTTGGATGCGGCGACGAAAGCCAAATTGGATCGAGGCGCCCGAATTGTGGAGGTATTCAAACAGACTCAGTATCAACCTCTGCTGGTGGAGGTGCAGGTGGCCATTCTTTGGACGGTTCAGAATGGATATTTTGATTCCGTCCCGGTGGACAAGGTGAAAGCGTTTCAGAATCGGTTAACCGAGTATCTAACGACCCGTAAGGATAATATTCTATCGGCCATCCGTCAGAAAAAAGCGGTGGACGATGCGATTGCAGCCGATCTGAAAAGCGCTTTGAGTGACTTTGTCGCCAGTCAACCCGCTTCCTAAGGATTGATCGATGGCCAGTACACGTGACATTCGTCGGCGGATCCGCTCGGTAAAAAATACCGCGCAGATCACGAAGGCGATGCAGATGGTGGCGGCATCGAAAATGCGCAAAGCGCAGCAGGCGGCCTTGGCGGGCCGTCCGTATGCGGAGTCGATGAATCGGGTGCTCTCATCCTTAGCGAACCGAGTGGGGTCGATCTCCCATCCTTTTTTGGAGAAGCGTGAGATGCGGAGGCCGTGTGCCTTGGTGATCAGTACGGACAAGGGTCTTTGCGGGGCGTTGAACACGAATTTACTGCGGGAGGTCGGGACGCTGCCGAAAGAGACAGTGTTCGTGACGGCGGGGAAAAAGGGAAAACAGTTTGTGGCTCGCATGGGGCGTGAGTTGTTGGCCGACTTTGAGGTCAAAGACGATGCTTCGAGCTACAAGGTGAAGCAGATCAGCCAATTTCTGATCGATCAGTATTTGGAGGGGAAGATTGATAGCGTGAGCGTATTTCATACGCGTTTCGTTAATACGCTGGTGCAGAAACCAGAGCGGAACGATCTTTTGCCGATTGGGCGGTTGGAAAAGCTGGAGGCGGGGACGGGTCAGGCGGAGGGGGGTGTGATCGAGGCGGATGCGAATTTACAGTATATTTATGAACCGAGTGGGGACGAGGTGCTTTCGGCCTTACTTCCTGCCTATATCCATTTCCAGGTGTACCAGTTGGTGCTGGACGCCAAGGCCTCTGAGCATTCCGCGCGAATGGTGGCGATGAAGAGCGCCACCGACAACGCGAAGGGCATGATCAAGGACTTAACCCTGGAGTATAACAAAGTCCGGCAGAGCGGTATTACGACCGAACTGCTGGAGATTGCCACGGCGCAAATGGCCATGGCCTGACGGAAAAAGGAGAGCAGTTATGGCAACCAAAACAGCAAACAATGTGGGGTCGATCGTGCAAGTGATCGGTCCAGTGGTGGACGTGGAATTTTCGGGAGATGCGAGCATGCCGGCGCTGCTTTCCGCTTTGGAGGTGAACTTTGAGGTGGGGGGGCAAAAGACGAGTGTGGTCTTAGAAGTGCAGCAGCATTTGGGGGACGATTGGGCTCGGGCGGTGGCGATGTCCTCGACCGAAGGGTTGAAGCGGGGAATGCCGGTGAAAGATACCGGGGCACCGATTTCCGTTCCGGTGGGGGAAGGGGTGTTGGGTCGGGTACTCAATGTTCTCGGAGAGCCGGTGGACGAGCGAGGACCCGTGAAAGCGGAAAAGAGGTATCCGATTCATCGTCGGGCGCCGACTTTGGTCGAGCAGGATACGCAGGCGAAAGTTTTGGAGACGGGGATCAAGGTGATCGATCTGATCTGCCCCTTCACCAAGGGAGGAAAAGTGGGTGCGTTCGGAGGCGCCGGAGTGGGAAAGACCGTGGTCATCATGGAGTTGATCAACAACATCGCCAAGGGGCACGGCGGATTTTCCGTCTTTGCGGGAGTAGGAGAGAGAACCCGGGAAGGAAACGATCTTTATAATGAAATGTCGGAGGCAGGTGTGATTAATTTGAAGGATATTTCGAAATCCAAGGTCGCGCTGGTTTACGGACAAATGAACGAGCCGCCGGGAGCGCGTATGCGGGTGGCGTTGAGCGGACTGGCGATTGCGGAGTACTTCCGTGACGAGAAGAATCAGGACGTGCTGCTCTTTATCGATAATATCTTTCGGTTCAGTCAGGCGGGCTCGGAGGTATCGGCGCTTTTGGGAAGAACTCCGAGCGCGGTAGGGTATCAGCCCACGCTGTCGGCCGAGATGGGGGATCTGCAGGAGCGGATTAC
>Ga0247832_1005111_pt1 | contig 15547 bp, 18 predicted proteins | sample LaCruzMarch2015__10_FD_192407 | JGI IMG/M metagenome (GOLD analysis project Ga0247832, IMG submission 192407) | Freshwater microbial communities from meromictic Lake La Cruz, Castile-La Mancha, Spain - LaCruzMarch2015_4m | ecosystem: Environmental > Aquatic > Freshwater > Lake | place: Spain... | reverse complement strand
TTGCTGGTATACTAGGAGGAGCATTACTCTGTGCGATTCACGGAGCAACTGTAGAAAACACTTTATTTGAGGATGGAGATGGTGCGAACACTTTCAAAGCTTTTGAACCGACTCAAGAGGAAGAGACTTATTCTATGGTCACGGCTAACAGATTCTGGAGTCAGATCTTCGGTATTGCTTTTAGCAATAAGCGTTGGTTGCACTTTTTTATGCTTTTCGTACCAGTTATGGGTCTCTGGACTTCTTCTATTGGCATCATCGGTCTTGCACTTAATTTACGTGCGTATGACTTTGTTAGTCAGGAGATTAGAGCGGCAGAGGACCCAGAGTTTGAGACGTTCTACACGAAAAATCAACTTCTTAATGAAGGTCTTAGAGCATGGTTAGCAACTGCTGACCAGCCTCATGAGAACTTTAATTTTCCAGAAGAAATTATGCCAAGAGGTAATGCTCTTTGAAAACGGAAGGTTAATTCCAAAAATGGGGGGAAAAAATCTCCCCAAAAATTTTACTCCAAAGGGTTTTTATAAATACTCAAAAAACCCTACTATATTATGGCTGTTTTAACTAGTACTGGAATCACTTTTAGTGATACTACTGTACTAAACTCTAAGTATGGTATTATTCCACAGTCAAGGAAGTTAACTTTTTATCAGGCATCAGCACCAACAGGATGGACTCAAGTAACTACTCATAATGATAAAGCTATCAGATTAGTATCTGGAACAGGAGCAGGTTCTGGAGGATCTATTGGATTCTTAAGTTCCTTTGTTTCTAATAAGGCATATAGTGGATCAGCACCTATAACTATTTCTGGATTAACTGCTGGAAACACTACACTATCTACTCCACAGATACCTGGTCATACTCATCCATCTGTATCTGGAAATTTTACTAATAATCTAGCACCATATCCAGCCCCCTCCCCCTCAGGAGGGGGATCTCCAAGGACTCAACATGCTCCAGGAACTGCTACTGGGCCCAGTCCTGCTACAGGCGGAGGTTCACATACTCATCCAGTTTCATATACTAGTGCATCAGGACCTGTTAGTGGTAGTATAAATATGTTCGTTAATTATGTAGATGTAATTATTTGCTCTTTTACTTAATATTATGGCTGTTTTAACTAGTACTGGAATTACTTTTAGTGATACTACTGTATTAAACTCTAAGTATGGTATTATTCCACAGTCAAGCGTTGCTTTATTTTTTAAAGCAACAGCACCAACAGGATGGGTTCAAGTAACTACTCATGATGATAAAACTCTTAGGGTAGTATCTGGAACAGGAGCAGGTTCTGGAGGATCTTTTTCTTATTCTACTCTCAATTCAGTTCCATTTAGTGTAAGTGTACCAGTAACTATTTCTGGATTAACTGTTGGAGACACTACACTAGGTGATTCACAGATACCTTCTCACACCCATACTGTCACTATGGGTGGAACCAGATACAATCTGAACATTGGCAACCAACAGCCAGACTCAAATGTTCCTTCTCCAGGTTCTACTGGTAATAATGCTCCTGCTGGTGGAGCACATACTCATCCAATTACATTTAGTAGTGCATCAGGACCTTTAAGTGGTAGTATAAATATGTTCGTTAATTATGTAGATGTAATTATTTGCTCTTTTACTTAATATTATGGCTGTTTTAACTAGTACTGGGATTACTTTTAGTAATGCTACTGTATTAAACTCTAAGTATGGTATTATTCCACAGTTAAGTAGTATGGTATTTCTTGAGGCATCAGCTCCAACAGGATGGGTTCAAGTAACTACTCATGATGATAAAACTCTTAGGGTAGTATCTGGAACAGGAGCAGGTTCTGGAGGATCTTTTTCTTTTATTAGTAAATTTAATTCAGCAAATCCCATTACTGGACCAGTAACTGTAACTATTTCTGGATTAGCTGTTGGAGACACTACACTATCTGCTCCACAGATACCTGCTCACTCACATACTGTCAATGCTACTGGATCTAGTGCATTTACTGGTGATCAAGGTCCTCAAGGAAGTCAAACTTCTCTGGTAGGCGGCCCCACTGATTCTACTGGTGGAGGAGGATCACATGCTCATCCATCTACATATACTAGTGCATCAGGATCTGCTTCTGCTACCTTTACACTTGATGTTTCCTATGTTAATATGATTATTTGTACTCTTAGTTAATTTATAACCAAAAAAATGAAAATAGAACAAGGAAAGTATTGTCCTCTGATTAAAAAAGATTGTGTTGGTCTTCAGTGCTCTTGGTTTACTCAAGTTAGAGGCATGAATCCAAATACAGGAGAATCTGTAGATGAATGGGGATGTGCAGTTAGCTGGTTACCAATGCTAACAATTGAAACTTCAAGACAACAAAGGTCAACTGCAGCTGCAGTTGAATCTTTTAGAAATGAAGTTGTAAATGCAAATGAAGAAAATCGTAAGGCTTATATTAATACTTTGGTAAATAACTGCGAAGTAATACCAACACAGATTACTCCATTAACTACAACCAACTTATTGACTACTGGAGATGAATGATGACTGATGAAACTAACATAGATTTACAAAGATCTCAAGATTCTGATTCACTTGAAGAATTAATATTTGAAAGATTTACTATTATTGTTGATGATAATGCGGTATATATTGATGGTAAAGTATATGATGATATTGACTTGTCTTGGATTCCAAAGTATAATGGAATTGATGTACATGCAGTTCAGTGGAATACTGATAGAGGACACATTGAATTAAAAAATTCAGATCCTAATATAATAATTACAGATCTTGAAGCATTTAAACCAGCAATTGATCAGTGGAAAATTAAGAAATTAGAAGCACAAAGATTAGAAGAACAAAGATTAGAAGAACAAAGATTATTCCAAGAACGTGAAGCTCAGATGGAAGAATCATTACAATTTGAATTGGCAGGCATAGAAAAAGTAGATGAAGATTTGGGATATTATTCTGGTATGTTTGACCAATCAACCAATATTGAGGATGTTGATATTGAACAATTACTTTCTCAATTATAATTTAATCAAAAAATATGAACTCTATATTATTAGATAATAATTATATTATCATTCCAAATTTTATATCTTCTTATAAAGCAAATAAACTAAAAGATGAATTTGTAGAATACTCACAAAAAAATAATTTAGGAGGAGATTGTCAAATACAAACTTCTTCTTGTGCTTATAATTATATTTCGTTCTTAGAACTTCTCTGTGAGAAAACATCAGAAGTATCTGAAATACTAGAAGAAACTGTTTTACCCACATACACATATGCTAGGGTTTATAAGAATGGATCTGTATTAGAAAAACATTCTGATAGAGATTCCTGTGAAATTTCTTTAACTTTACATCTTGGTGGTGATAAACCATGGTTAATTTGGATCAAAACTCCTGAAGGTGAAGATCGTTCTGTTGAATTGAACCCAGGAGATGCCATGATGTATCTTGGCACAATCGCAGAACATTGGAGAGATGAGTATGTTGGTAATGAGTATACTCAAGTATTTCTTCATTATGTAAGAAGTAGAGGAGATTGTGCATATACTTATTTTGATACTGAAAATCATAAGGGAGAACATGGCAATCATAATAAAAATGTGACAATTGATAAAACTTTAGAGGTGGAAGTAAAAGAAGATACTATCAAGAAATATTCTCCTATTTTAATTAAACCTGCATCCAAATTAGAAGATTTTATACAAATATTTGATAATGTTTTATCTCCAGAAAATTGCAATCTTATACTGAATGAATATAAAAATTCATCTGAATGGAAAGACACTCATACTGGTTCTGGAATACATAAAGATATAAGAAATTGTATGGAGATAGGAATTTCTCTTGATTCTATAATTAATGAAAATTTTGAAGTTAGAAAAAATCTAGATAATGTAGTTTTTGAATCAGTAAGAAAAGTAATTTCTAATTATAATGATATTATCCCTACATTTAGAATAGATATTGATACTGGATATCAACTTCTTAGATATAAAGAAGGTGAGTTTTATACCCAACACACAGATTCATTTAAAGAACAGCAGAGGTCCCTATCTTGTTCCCTTCAATTAAATGAGGATTATGATGGAGGAGAGTTTGCTTTATTTGATAGAGAAATGATGATAAGAACTAAACCTGGGTCTGCCATTGTGTTCCCATCAAACTTTATGTACCCTCATGAGATTATGCCTGTGACTAAGGGAACTAGATATTCTATTATTACTTGGTTGGTGTAAAATAATAATATGAGTAATAAATTAGATGGATTGCCTCCAATTCGTTATTTAAATCTTGATAATAGAATTGATAGACAACAATATATGGAATCGCAATTTGAAAAATATAATATTAAAGATTATACTAGAATTAGTGCAGATAGATATCATCCTAATGATTTTGATGAATGGAAAAAATCTTCATTAATTATAGATCATGTTTCGAATCAGCCCCATTATATTTCTATTTTAGTTAATCAATTTCAAAGCATTGTTGATTGGTATCACGAAAACTCTTCAGAAACTTGTTTAATTTTAGAAGATGATTTAAATTTTTCAATATTAAAATATTGGAATTTTGATTGGAAAGATATTATGGACAATCTTCCATGTAATTGGGACTGTGTTCAATTTCATATTATTGGGCATGTTTATATGCCAATGGGATTAACAATAAGAACTAGAAATAATCATGCAGCAACTTGCTATATGATATCAAGAAATTATGCAAAAAAATTAATAGATATGCATTATTTTGATGGTAAATTTAAATTTTTTAGAAATTATGGATATGATAGTAAATGGCCAATATACCACTACCAATCTCCAGATTTTGTTCCTTATGAAATTGGTGTAACTTATTCATTTCCAATTTTTGTTACAAATTCTAGTTTTATTAGTGATTGTTATAAAATCAGAATTAACAATATGGCAAAAAAATCAGATTATGTTGTAGCAAAATGGTGGGCAGAAGTTGGAAATAAATGTTCTATAAAATCTCTTTGTTGCTTGGATATCACTAATAATAAAAAGTTAAAACTTAAAATAAATTATAGTCCTGATGATAGTTAAAAGATTATGATAATTTTTATATATTCAAAATTAATCTTACATATAATAGTAAAGAATATCAATGTTAAATTCTAAACTAAAGGGGTTGCCTCACATCTATTATTTAAACTTAGATGCTGAGGTTAATAGACGAAAATATATGGAATCTCAATTTTCGTATTGGGGAATTGAAAATTATACTAGAGTAAGTGCTTCTAATTTTTTAGTACAAAATTTTGAACAATGGAAACATGTTCTTCATTTACCTGAATATCATACTTCTCAATTTGATTTTTGGGGTAAAAATTCATCACCAAATTGTAGGAATGTTGCAGTTTCAATATCTCATTTGGAAATTATAAAAAAATGGGTAGAAGAAACTACTGATCCATATATGATAATTATGGAAGATGATACTGATATTAATTTAATTAAATATTGGCATTTTGATTGGGAATATTTAATGAATAATATTCCATATGACTGGGATGCTATACAATTAATGTTTAATTCAGATTCTGTAATTCCTTGTTTTCTTCATGTTAAATTAGGAAATAGTTGGAATGGTCCAATTATGATAACTAGGTTTTATGCTGAAAAATTATTAAGATTGTATTTTATTAATGGAAAATATAATTTTCTTGTTAAATCTAATAGGAAAAATCTTTGTTTTGTAACTAAAAGTGTGGCACATGTTGGTGTAGATGATTTTCTTGGATTTAATGGGAAAGTATATCAATTACCTCTATTCTCACAAAATCCATATTTGGATAAAACTCAAAGAAAACAACATATAATTTCTCATAGAGCTCATTACTTTTGGTGGAAAAAAATGCGTGATAAGTTTACTCTAGATGATTTTTTTACATATGGAAAAGATCATGATATAAAAATGACAATAAATTTAAAACCATGGATTTAAAAAACAAGTTTAAAGGAATACCAAACATATATTATTTAAATTTAGATTGTAGAATTGATCGTAGGGAACATACTGAATCTAGTTTTAAACATTGGGGAATTGAAAACTATACTAGAGTAAGTGCTTCTGATTATATATTAGAAAATTTTCATGATTGGAAACATTTGATTTTTGATTATAAAAGACTAGATACTAGATTATTAGTTCTAAGAACTGCCCAACAATTATCAATTTTCAAAATACTTGAACATTGGTTAGAAACTACTAATGATCCTTATATGATTTATATGGAGGATGATGTTAATTTTGAATATTTAGAATATATGCATTTTGATTGGGAATATTTAATGAATCATATTCCACATGATTGGGATTCAATTTTACTTGGATTTGAAAATCATGCATTAATTCCTTGTTTTCTTCATCCTTTAATTAATTACCACAATACTGGACCATCTTTACTTAATAGACATTATGTAAAAAAATTATTAAGATTGCATACAATTGATGGGAAATATAATTTTTTTAATAAAATTTCTAATTTATATTGGAAAGGAGTAATGGGACATCCTGAATTCGTGATTACTGATTATTTTTTAAATCATTGTGGTAGATCTTATGCAATACCTTTAATGCCACAACGATGTGATATGGGGGCACATGGTATGAATACTAATAAAACTTTATACAAAAATGATTCTCAAATTTTTGCTAATAAAGCATATACCTTATGGTGGAAGAAGTTTAGGGATAATTATACACTAGATGAATTTTTTACTTATTCTAAACCAAACGATTTCTTTATAGACTCTTGTAATGTTTGATAATGTATTAGAATTTGAAAGTAAAATAGCAGAATTTTTTGGATCTCAATATGCAGTAGCAACTGATTGTTGTACTCATGCCATTGAATTGTGTTTAAGATATAAAAAATATGATATTATAAGTGTTCCAGAATATACTTATATTTCTATTCCATTCACTGCAATGAAATTAAATTTACAATGGACATGGAAAAATGAAAATTGGAAAGATTATTATTATATTGGAAATACTAATATAATAGATGCAGCAGTATTGTGGAAAAAAGATAGTTACATTACAAATACTTTTATGTGTCTAAGTTTTCAGCATAAAAAACATTTAAGTCTTGGTAGGGGTGGTGCAATTCTTTTGCAAAATAAAGAAGATTATGATATACTTAAAAAAATGTCCTATGATGGGAGGACTTCAACTAAACCTTGGACTGAACAAGATATAGATACAATTGGATATCATTACTATATGACTCCAGAAATTGCAATGTTAGGAATGGAAAAATTAGAAAAAGTAAAAAATGAAACTTCTAAAAAATGGAGTTACTTAGATTATCCACATCTTCCTTCTATGTTAATATTTAATAAGTAATTTAATCAAAATATTAAAAATGAATAATTCTGAGAATAAACTAAAAAATTTATATATTTTAGAGTTAAGTGAAATTTATGATAATCAAGTTAGGTTACCATACAGTACTGGAGTCATATGGTCTTATTGTAAAACACATTTAGATATTAAATTAAATTACAATTTAAACTGGTTTTTTTGTAAACAAGATCCTCAAAAAATAATTGATCAAATTATAGATCCTGATATTATTATCTTTTCTTCATTTGTTTGGAACTGGAATCACAATAAAGTAATTGCAAAAAAAATAAAAGAAATTTATCCAGATACAGTTATCGTATTTGGTGGTGCCATGGTTCCTTCTCCAGAATCTTTTTCTGAAGGATCTATTAATCCTTATTGGGAAATTGAAATGAAAGATTGGTTTAATCGTCATTCTTACATTGATATTATTTCTATTGGAGAGGGTGAACTTACTATTTGTGATATTCTTATTGAGAATTTAAGGGATAAAAATTTTGATAGTATTCCTGGTTGTATTACTAAAAAATGTAACTATCAATATAGAGATCGTATAGTTGATATAGATTCTATGCCATCTCCTTATTTGGATGGAACTTTTGATAAATTACTTGAAAATTTTGGTGAACTTATTCCAACAGCAACAATAGAATCAGTTCGTGGATGTCCATATTCTTGTACTTTTTGTGAGATTGGAGACTCTTATTATGATAAAATTAAAAAACAATCACTTGAAAAATTATTTAAAGAAATTGAATGGATTGCTCAACATAAAATTGAATATATTGTTAATGTAGATTCAAATTTTGGGCTCTTTTATGATAGGGATATGAAGATTGCTAATTTTTTATTAGAATGTAATAAAAAATACGAATATCCAAAAACTTACAAATGTGATTGGGTAAAAGCAAAATCTATTGAATGTATTAATATTGCTAAAATATTATATCAATCTAAATTATATAAAGGAATGACTCTTGCATTTCAATCTTTAGATGAAGATACTTCAAAATCAATACATAGAAAAAATATATCCAATGAAAAATTAAAAAGTATTCTTGAATTGTATAAAAATGAAAATATGCCAGTTTATATTGAACTTATACTTGGACTTCCCAGTGAATCTAAAGAATCTTTTATTGATGGGTTGTATAAATTGATGGAATATGGACATCATGATTATGTTTCAATCAATCCTCTTGAAGTTTTTCCAAATACTTCATTTAGTAATTTAGATTATATTAAAAAATATGGATTAAAAATAGCCAAAACTATGCCACAAGCAGTACATTATAAATTTGATCCTAATCTTGATATGAAAACTAGAATTGTTGTGGGATCTAATAATATGTCATACGAAGATTATATATCAGCATCCCTTTATAGGTGGTTACTTATTTCCTGTCATTTCTTTGGACCTACTCAATTCATTGCTAAACATTTTGGAGATTATAGAAAATTCTACAATGGATTATATGATTGGGCAAAAAAGAATCCAAATACAATTCTTGGCTCTGAATTTAAATTAACAGAAAAAAATCTTAGAAAAACTACCACAGATGAAAATCATCCATGGGGAAGAGTAATACCTGAAATATGGAATTGTGCTTGGGAATATGAAGAAGTAACTAATTATTTTATTTTTAAAAATCAAAACTTGTTTTATGATGAATTGTCTCAATATAGAAATATACCAAAAGATGTTTTAAATTATCAACTTCAAAGTGTTGTTAATCCAAATTTAGATTATGATGGAAATTATTTTTTATGGATGAGAGATTGTCTATGGTGGGGAAGAAGGGATAGTAAATATTTAAAAAATAATATCAAATATAAAACATCTTAGGATATTCCTACATGGATTTAAAAAACAAGTTTAAAGGAATACCAAACATATATTATTTAAATTTAGATTGTAGAATTGATCGTAGGGAACATACTGAATCTAGTTTTAAACATTGGGGAATTGAAAACTATACTAGAGTAAGTGCTTCTGATTATATATTAGAAAATTTTCATGATTGGAAACATTTGATTTTTGATTATAAAAGACTAGATACTAGATTATTAGTTCTAAGAACTGCCCAACAATTATCAATTTTCAAAATACTTGAACATTGGTTAGAAACTACTAATGATCCTTATATGATTTATATGGAGGATGATGTTAATTTTGAATATTTAGAATATATGCATTTTGATTGGGAATATTTAATGAATCATATTCCACATGATTGGGATTCAATTTTACTTGGATTTGAAAATAGTTTGGCAATTCCTTGTTTTTTTCATCCAAACATGTTTTATCATAATACTGGACCATCTTTACTTAATAGACATTATGTAAAAAAATTATTAAGATTGCATACAATTGATGGGAAATATAATTTTTTTAATAAAATTTCTAATTTATATTGGAAGGGGGCAATGGGACATCCTGAATTCGTGATTCTGGACTATTCTTTAAATCATTGTGGTAGATCTTATGCAATACCTTTAATGCCACAACGATGTGATATGGGGGCACATAGTGGGATTGAGTCTCAAATTTTTGCTAATGAAGCATATACTTTATGGTGGAAAAATTTGAGAGATAATTATACACTAGATGAATTTTTTACTTATTCTAAACCAAACGATTTCTTTATAACTAAATATAATATTTCAAATTACAATTAAACAAACTATAAAATATTTTAATGACAATATTTACTGGACACATAATGCCAAAATGGAGCATGAATCAATTTTATGAACTTCCTTATTCTGCTGCAAAATATCATGATATTTCAGATATAATTAAATATGTTTCTGTTGGGCATGATGAAAAAAATTTAACAATATTTAAATGCAAAGAACCTCATCCTATGCCAAGCTGTGTTTATGAGTATATTTTTCCACACTTTAATAATTTGAAGAATAAAGTTTGTGCTGTAAATTTATTTATTCCAGCAAATTATTTACCATATCATCAAGATTCTCTTATTAGATATGAAAATTTATTTGGAAAATCTATAAATGTATGTAGATATATGATTATGTTAGAGGACTGGCAACCTGGACAAATACTTCTCATAAGAGATAAAGCATATTCTGGGTGGAGTTCTGGTGATTACTATGGATGGACTAATGATGAAAAACATAGTTTTTATAATATGAGTACTGTGAAAAGATACGCACTTCAAATTACTGGAGATTTAACTAATGATTGATACAAAAAAAGAATGGAATCAACTAACATTAAAGTTTGATACATTAAGATATAATTTTAATTTATGGGCTTTGGATATTGCTAAAAAAATATGTCCAGATGTTGAAGATCTTGAAAAATTACACATACACGTCAGTCCATTTGATTTGTGTAGAATAAAAAAACAATTTCATAAAAGCTGTAATGAAAGAGAGTTTATGGAAATGGTAGATGAATTTATGAAAGAATATATTCCACCATTGATTGGGAATAAAAAATATTTAATACAAAGGAACCCTACATTAAGGATGGTAGAACCCAATCAAAGTAATAACGGAAGAAGATTGTGGTTTCATAAAGGCACTTGGGTTGGAAATGGATCTGGATTGAGAACTGTGTGGATGCCATTCACTAGATCCTTTGATTCAAATTCAATGCAGATGATTAATTTTAAAACTTCTAACGAACTGAGTCAGAAATGTGTAGATGAGCAATGGAGCTTAGAAAAATTTGAATCAGAATGTGTAAAGAATTGTTTCCCAGTTAATCTAAATTATGGAGAATGTTTTTTGTTTTTTCAGGATCATTTGCATGGAAACATTAATAATGAAACTGAAATCACTAGAGTTAGTATGGATATTCGAATTCTTATTGAGGGGGAAGATTATTTTAGAAAACTGCCTGGGGGTTATTTTAGATTTCCTGGAGACTTTAAATCAAATATTAAACAAGACAATTCTGAACGATACTTTTTAACATATGATTCTTGGGGTAGTAAATATAGTAAAAATATTCCATTACATCTACAAAAAATGTATATGGATTCATATTGTGAAGAAAATAAAATATATCCACAGGATAGTTTAACTGATAACATTGATTTAACTTGGTTTCCAGCATTGAGAAGTTATATAAAACAAAAACCAGATGGAATAGTAATGTTAAGTATTTTTTCTCTTCCAGATAAAAAAGAATGGAGAGACGAAATCTTAAATCTTGCCTTAGAGAATAATGTGGAATTACATTTTGTAAATGAATATTTAATATTAAGAAACAAGACTGATTTAAAATTAATACAAGATTATTTAAATTTCTCCCCCACTCCCAACAAATGAAAAGTCAGAACGAATGGGATAAATTAAAGAAAGTTATTGTGGGAGTTGCAGATTATGCAAGAGTTCCTGAAGTAGATTTAAGCGTTAGGACAATAAACTATGCCGATAGAGAAGATGTTTCTAATGTTCCTGTTGGTTTATATCCAAGACAAGTTATTGATGAAGCAAATGAAGATTTGGAAGTTTTTGTGGATTTTTTGTTGAGCGAGAAAGTTGAAGTTGTAAGGCCACAGAGGACTTCTACTGATTATTATAATTTTTGCCCAAGAGATGTTGTATTTACTCATAAAGACTTGACTATTGCGACTCCCATGCCTTTGATGTGTAGAAAAGATGCGTGGAAACCTTTGATTGATCATTTAGGTACTACTTTAATTGTTCCATGTAGACATCAAGATGGGTTGTATGATGAAAATTGTGTAGGTAATAAAGATACTCTTGCACTCACTGAAGTCACTCCTGCTTTTGATGCTGCAAACATTCTTCGTGCAAATGATGATATTCTGTATCTTGTTTCCAATAGTGGAAACGTTGCAGGTGCAAATTTACTTCAAAAAATACTTCAAAATAGTGCAAAAGTTCACCTCCTCCAAGGAGTTTATAGTTATATGCATATTGATACTACAGTTGCATTTCTTCGTGAAGGTTTGATGTTACTCAACCCAGAAAGAATCAAATCTGTAGATGTTCTTCCAAAACCATTTCAAAATTGGGATGTAATTTGGTGTCCTGAACCTTTTGATATTGGATATTATCCAGGGTATAATCATGCCACTGAGTGGGTTAATATGAATCTTTTTAGTATTAATCCAAATTTAGTTGTTCTTGAAGAGCATCAGGAATCCACAAGAAAGGAATTAGAACTCCATGGTATTGAATGTGCAATGCTTCCAATGAGACATGGCAGAACTTTAAGTGGAATTTTTCATTGTGTAACTTTGGACTTAGAAAGAAAATGATAGAAGTTTCACAGTTAGATCTGCATATTACACATACTTGTAACTTAACTTGTGAAAGTTGTTCAGATTTTACAAATCATAAATTAACCGGAATGCTATCTTTACAAGAGGCAGAAGAGTGGATGTCAAATTGGAATAAAAAATTAAAACCTAAGCATTTTATACTGCTTGGTGGAGAACCAACTTTAAATAAAGATTTAGTGGAGTTTTTATATCTATCAAGACAAATGTGGAGAGAAAGTAGACTTATATTATCTTCAAATGCATTTTTTTTACATCTTCATCCAACTTTAGGAAGAGATCTTAAGAATACTGACACATTATTAACAATATCAATACATGATATGTCTAAAGAATATCTTAATACTATTAAATCAAATTTAATATTATGTAAAGAATGGATACAGGAGTATAATATAAAAGTATCAATTATCCTTGCACATAAAAAATGGAGATCAATTTATAAAGGATATGGTTCAAATATAATTCCATTTGAAGATAATGATATAAAGTCCAGTTGGAAAAGTTGTTTTATGAAAGAATTTGACGATGATAGTCATTGCTATCAGTTACATGAGGGTAAAATATGGAAATGTCCTCCTATTGCATATTTACCTTTAATGGCAAAAAAATATAAGTTATCTGAAAAGTGGGACCCATACTTAAGATACAAACCGTTAGATCAAAATTGTAGTGATGAAGAAATATTGGAATTTTTTAGTAGAGCGGCTGAGTCTATTTGTGGAATGTGTCCAGCAAAAAAAATGTATATAGAAAATTCAAAAAATTCTATATTATCAGTAACTGAAGGTATAGAATTATGAATTCTCCATTATGTATTTTACCTTGGGTACATTTTTGTCCAAATCCTGACGGAATTGTAAATCCTTGTTGTGTGAACCCCACCATATTGGGGGATATGAAAATTCAAACTATATCTGAAATCTGGAATGGTGAATCTATGAAAGATTTTAGAAATAAAATGCTAAATTCAGATGATCTTCCTGAAAGTTGTAAAGTTTGCAAACTTAATCAAAATGCTACCCATGACTACACTAAATTGTATAATTATAACATGGATGGCAATTCATCTTTAAGATTATTTTATAATCAAGTTTTTGCTTCTACATTTAAAGATATAGAAAAAATAACAAATAGTGATGGATCAGTATCTACAATTGAGTTTAAAGGATGGTTGTTTAGAATTAGTAACAAATGTAATTTTAAATGTAGAATGTGTAATTTTTCTAATAGTTCTGAGATTAGTAAAGAAGAAACTGGTAATGTTGAAGTAGAAATAAACAGCAACTACATAGATAATTTTATTTCTGATCATATTGATAATTTTGAATTGATAGAATTTGTTGGTGGGGAAACTTTATTGGAGGAAGAGCATTATAGATTATTGGATATTTTATTAAAAAATAAAAAAACAAATATAAATTTATATTATAACACTAATATGTCAATATTAAAATACAAAAACAAAAATGTATTGGATTATTGGAGACAATGGAATCCTGAAAAATTAAAGGTTATTGCTAGTATTGATGAAATAGGAGATAGGGCTGAATATATTAGAAAAGGAACTAACTGGAGAATAGTTGAAAAAAATTTAAAAATTTTATCTGAAGAAAATTTTATTATAGGTACTAATATAGTAGCTTCTTGTTTAAATGTATTCAGAATTCCTGAAATTATACAGCATTTAACTGACATTGGTCATATTAATCAAAGGTCAAAATATAAAAATTTTGACATTACAACTATACTTGGAGGTTTCTATGTTCAATTATTAAGTAGAAGTTTTAAAGAAAAAATCAAAGATAATATTAATCAATTTATACAAAATTATAATATAAAATATGAAACTGATATTTATCCTAATTGTATAACTGTTTTAAATTTATTAGATGATGATACTTACAGTAATGCAGAAAATCGTAAAGATTTTTTGTTAAAAATAATGGAAAAGGATAAAATAAGAAATGAAAATTTTTTAGATATAATTCCTGAACTTTCTGATATTTTATTACAATACAAAAATGACATTAATTATAGTTAATAAATAATGACAGATGCTTTCCTAAATGAAACTCTATAATTCTTCTTCGGACTACTTGTTTAATTTACAAGCAACAAGTTCATCAGATGCAAAGAGAATGTGGAGACAATCAATCAAAGATAAATGGAATCATAAATGTGCATACTGTGGAAACACAGAAAATCTTACAATCGATCACGTCATTCCACAATGTAAAGGTGGGAGTGATTTTCTTACAAATGTAGTGTGCTGTTGTAGGTTCTGTAATAACTCAAAATCTCATACCGACTGGGAGGAGTGGTATTATAATCAGGACTTCTTTACAGAAGAACGATACGATGCTATAATCAATTGGATGAAACCTAAAACAAACTCAAATCTATATACGTATGGATCCCGAAGAAACAATGCAACTTAATGAAATCTGAAAGTATTGATCTCCAATCATTTTTTGGAGGTTTCATCATTGCACATCTATCAATTATCATACCAATTTTAATCATCTTATGACTTTTACAGTTTATTCGAAAAGGCTTTGTCCTTATTGTGATAAAATTAAACAAATTTTAGAACACGTATCAGTAGAGAAAGGACATCCGGTAGTCATTTATGATTTGAATACTCATTTTAATAAAGATGAGTTCTATGCTGAATTTGGAGAAGGTTCTACATTTCCTCAAGTAGTTTGTAATGAAAAACATCTTGGCGGATGTTCAGATACAATTAAGCACTTACAAGAACATAATATGTTATAATGTCTTCTATAAATAAGAATGTAGACCACGATGTAAATCGTGGCGTAGAACTAATGCTTCGCAGGAGGGAGAAAACGGTTCCAGAAGAACTTCCATTACAAAGG
>Ga0247832_1005109_pt1 | contig 15556 bp, 20 predicted proteins | sample LaCruzMarch2015__10_FD_192407 | JGI IMG/M metagenome (GOLD analysis project Ga0247832, IMG submission 192407) | Freshwater microbial communities from meromictic Lake La Cruz, Castile-La Mancha, Spain - LaCruzMarch2015_4m | ecosystem: Environmental > Aquatic > Freshwater > Lake | place: Spain... | reverse complement strand
TTGTTGATTCATCTGTCTGCACAGATGGTGTTTTATTAGATGCATCTTGGTTATTGTTGCCACAGCTTGATAGCATAATGATGCAACAACCAATAAATATTTGAAGTAAAATATTTCTATTCATTTTTTTTGTTTTTAATTGTTTAACCATCGGGCAATTTTGGTTCAAGCTTGCCCTTAACGGTTTGCAGATTTGCGATGTGGCGGGATTAGAAGCACCAAACTGTCAAGCTACTACCAAAGTTTGATAGAAGCACGAATGTATGAATAACCACTGCACCCGCCATATTCGCAAATGTGCTGTTATGCGTAGATTTATTTTTTCGGAGTGTAGATGGTATTCCCAAATACATCTTTAGAATAAGTTCCGCTATTCCCTTTATTGTCTTGATATTGAGTGTTACCAAAAACGTCTTTGGAATATGTTCCTTTAGTCCCATTGTTGTCTTGATATTGAGTGTTACCAAAAACGTCTTTAGAATAAGTGCCATTAGTTCCGCCATTGTCTTTGTATTGAGTGTTACCAAAAACGTCTTTAGAATACGTAGCATTTGTCCCACGATTGTCTTGGTATTGCGTGTTTCCAAATACGTCTTTTGAGTAAGTGCCCTTTGTTCCACTATTATCTTGATAAATGGTGTTACCAAAAACATCTTTTGAATAAGTCCCAGTATTATTTTGACTGAAACCTACAAGTCCGACTAACATAAATGTTAGTATTAAGATTGATTTTTTCATTTTGAAAATATTTAAATTTCTTGCTTACTCTATTCAGTTTTCAGCGTACCTGTTGCTTTTTTTTATTTGGTGTCGGTATTCAGCATTTCCGACTTTGGGTTGGTCAGCCCGTTTTGACCGTCACGTTCTGCAAATTTACGCATAACGTTTTGCGTGCAGGCGATCGTAGCCTTGTGTTGCGCCTGCGGCAGGGCTATGGCGCTTGCACGCTGTTATGGCTAGTTTTTTGATAATTGTATATTCAAAAATTTCTTGTTTTGACGCCTTTAAATAAGATTCCTCCAAAATGTAGGTATTGTTTCCGATACAAAGTAGAATAAAATATCATCTAGATTAGAAAAATGATAAACGAATACAATAGCGATTATAAAAGGGATTGCCATGAGATTTTCAGATTCAATTTTTGGAAACCTTTTTTCTATGAATAGAATTTTATGTTTATATTTTTCATACCATTTATGCGAACTAAAAAATCTATAAAAAGAATATATGCATCCAAATGTAATTAGCGAATAAATCAAAATGTTGAAACCTATTTTACCAGAATATTCTAAATCAAGAAAATTCTGCCATATTTCATGTAAACTCATATTGTTTTTTTTAAATTGTTAGTAAAAATTAGCCATAACGTTTTGCAGCTACCCGAAGGTGGCGATTTGCACCACAAATGTTCATGCGGAGAACCAAACTTTCATTAACCACAAATGTGTCTTCGGAGGACTGAACCGCCACTTTTGGGTAGGTGCTGTTATAGCCAGTGCTTAATTAAAATTTCTGAATTTGTTCTAATATATTTTTGACTTTTTGCTCACCGGAGAAATCTGCATTTATACGATTAACTAACTCACTTCTATATTTCTTTTTAATAGCTTCCGGTGTCTTTTCAGATTTTGAACTTAAATCTTCACTATATTTTTTCTCAAGTTCTATAAATCCGATTGTGTTATTCAAAATTGTTTTAAAGGTGTTTTTTAATTTTTGAATTTTCTTAGCTTGACTGCTTAACCGATAATTCATTATACCTAAAATGATAGTTGCCGCAAATGTCATTGCAGCAACTATCAGTGTATACAGCTCCATTGTTACTATTCCTTGTTTTCTTGAAGATTTCTTAGGATTTCTTGTCTTCTTGCTTTTGATTCATTTAATATCTTATTAACTTTATTTTTTTGAATGAAATATGTTACAATAATACCACCTATGCATGCTAAAGTACCTGGTGTTCCATTTCTTTCAAAGTCATATTCTACATTCATATTTGCAAAATATCCAACTATTCCTCCTAAAGCAATTGAAGCAATGATACCTAATATCCATGTTTTCCATTTTAATTTCTTGACAACATCTTTTCTCGCTTGATCTTCAGGTCTTACACCTTGTATTCTTGATGTAGATGTGCCGTCCATGTATACATGAAATTCTCTCTCATTGTATTTATAATATGTAATCCAGAAGGGAACATATACGCGTAAAGGTTGTTCTTTGTCGTACAAAACATCACAATAAAAATCCTTATACTTGTCACCAGGGATTCTTTGTTTTGCATCAGATTCAACTTGTGAATCAGCTTGGATCTTTCCTAATGTATCCCACGTGGAATGTTCATCTTTTGTAAAATCCACAATGCTGAATCCTAAAGAATATTTTGAATCAAACGGGTTCATATCGCCTCTTGAAAAACTAGTTCCATGCGCATATATCGCGATATCGGGTTTAATGCCCTTACCTGCTCCCGCAAATGCGAGTATTGTAAATTCTCCTGAACATTGTCCACTACTAGGTCGCCAATCAGTTACTGTTCTTGTTTTTCTGACCATTTTTTTCTGTGATTCACTCCACTCGCTATATTCTTCCCTACGGTTATATCCACTAGATGCTGACCAATTACCGTGGTATCTTCCTTTATACAACCACATAGGTAAATAAACCCCATTTACAGATTCAAAAACTGTCGAGTTCAGTATGTCATCAGGGGTATAGTCACCTTCTGACAACCAAGCCAAAACTGAGTCTTCATATTGTTGTTTGGATATTTTAAAAGGCAAAATGCCATCTGGCATTACAATTTCATCATCTTGGGCATTTCCAATTTGAAATTGACTCCCGCAAAAGTTACAGTTCGTCATTTGAGTTCCTGGATCGAAAATTAATTCCGCCCCACAATTGGAACAACCGATTTTTTTAAGTTGTAATTGTTTTTCCATTTTTTTATTTATTTATTTGATTAGTGAAAATTTGAAAAGCGTTTTTAGCCAGTTGCTCATAGGTTAATTTATCATCATTTTCTAACTGAACGTATGAATCTGGATAATTAGCCATAATATTTAGAGCTCTTTTAGCGTCATCTATTTTACCCAAAGCTAAATGACAGTTCATTATGGCATAATGGCATTTAGCTGCGGTATGGCCATATTCATTACCACCGATAAGTACGCTGATTGTGCCATCTGGATAATCGTTAATACACTTGTTAAAATAGAAAATAGCCTTATCGAATTGGCTCATATTAAAATAACAAAGTCCAATATTATAAAGAGCATCATCAACAAGCTCACTATCTGGAAATTTTGAAAGTAACTCTTTCATATTTGCAATGGCATCTAAGTAGAACTCCTCATTGGCGGAGTTCATACCTTCACTAAACAGCTGTATCTCTAAATCTCTCATTTTGTTTGTTTTTTATTATCATGAAAATACTTTGCTTGCTCTTTATAGTCGTTGGGGCTGAATGGTTTATATGTATTCATTTTTTTAATAGATGGAATCGTAATATAAAAGTATACAGCGCCACCAATTATAGCGGCTAAAACAATGCCTAACCAAAAATCATTATACGAATATTTTGTAACAACAAAACCAATCATTATGGAGGTAAACACTAAAATAAACGAACCGGTTTTTGAAAAGAAAGCAGATAATAATGAAAAGGGGAGGACGAAAAGAATGAAAGCTAAGAATATTTGGTTTAATGACCTGTGACTTTCTACAGCATATATTAGAATGCTTGCACACAAAATTGCTGCAACAGTTCCGACTAGAATTTTCTTGAATGTTGTTCCCATAACATTAAATTTGATCCATTAATTTTGCTTTCTTTTCATTAAACTCAGCCTCAGTAATTACCCCCATATCGAATAATTCTTTGAGTTTTTTAAGTTTATCCATTGGTGTTTCCTTTTCTCCACTATTCCCTTGCATACTTGACATCATTGATTGCTGTATCATTTGGGGCATCATAAAACCCATTCCTAAACCCATACCAGCACCGACTCCAGTTCCAACAGCACCGCCTGCCGCACCCTCGTTTTGTGAAGCATTTTCTAGAGATAAGGCAATTTTATATTTCATAAATTCATCCATATTGCCAATTGCTGACATGCCTGAACGCTGATCAATTACTTGTTGAACATCTTCAGGTACTGATATAGAATTGATATAAAAATCATGTAGATAAAGACCAAGACCATCAAACTCTGTTTGCAATTTTACCCTAGCTGCTAAACTAAGATCATCAAAAGAACTTGGCATATCAAAAACTGTTTTCAATTCATCGCCAAGTATATTTGTTAGTCTGGAAATAACAATGCTTCTCAAATATTCTTCAATATCTTCGTTTTTGTAAGTACCCCTTGTTCCTACAATTTTATTTATGAACAAAAGAGAATCTGAGATCTGTATAGAAAATGAGCCAAAAGACCTAATACGAATCATTTTAAGTTCCGTATCTTTAAACAAAATGGGTTCTTTTGTGCCCCACTTTAAGTTCGGAAATAGTTGCTTGCCAACAAAGTAGACTTCGGCTCTAAATGGAGAATCTGGACCATATCCAAAAGAAGTTACCCATTTACCAATAAGCGGTATATTTTGGGTTTCTAATACATGGCGTCCAGGTTTAAAAACATCGAGAGCCTTACCATCACGAAAAAAAACAGCTTCTTGGCTTTCTCTAACCGTTAACTGTGCGCCCCATTTTATTTCAGCAGGCCCATCATTTGGCATGCGTTTTACCATTGTATTACCAGAGTTGTCAAGAAACTCTAATACTTCCATTAATTTTGGCATATTCTATATTATTTAAATTCGTTAATGTAGTTGTTTCGCTTAAGCAAGATTTCTGTACAATTTTTAAGTTGATTTTTTGTTGCTACTAAGTCGTCCGACGTTGATAATTCAAAAAATCGCTTAACACTTTCCGCTAAATCAAAGTCGTATTGATAAATCGAAAAAAGCTCGTCCTCTTTGATTTGGTTATCACTAAAAAAGCTTGTCGCACCATAAGGTGCAAATTTAACTTTTGATAAAAATGTATTCGTTTCTTTGCGGACTTCTTCTATTTCATTCATTAATGATTTGTCTTTTAATTTGAGGGCAGCTGTCATATGTGAATAGAAGTTTTTTTCACATTCTGATAGCTGAGCCGCTATTGAATCTCTCAATATTTTATCGCAGTTTCTACGCCCATCTCGCTCTGCGTAGCCTTTATAGCCTGGTATTAAGGCTCCAATTTTGTCAAAAACATTTTTAATTCTATCCATTTTTTATGTCATTAGGTTTCAAAGATATTAATTTGTTCGTTTGTATGTTAGCATTGGCTATAACTTACTTATTTGTGCAGATATATAGCCCTAAGTTAACGGAAAGCTGTTGTATTTGTGTAGGTTTATGGGTGGAAATATGGGGGCAATGCGACACAAAACCCGTGGATTTATCGGGTTCTGACCCGGGATGACAGTGGGGCTTACCGTGATAAAACGCCAGGATAGGTGGGAACCAAGGATTTGTCCTGGAGCTTAAGGCAACCTCATGGCAAGTCAAGGATTGCATCAATTAAAAGTCACGCTGTAACCCACCCGCCAGGTATGGCAGGGAAGGTCGTGAAGGGCGTGTTGGTAGCGGAGGTAGAAACGGCCTTGGGTGGGGGTTTGGTAGGCGGCTTCGCTGCGTAGAAACCAGGGGCGATCGCCTTGGTTGAAGTAACCGCTGATGCCTTGCAACTGGGTCGCCAGGGTCCAGGGGCCGGATTTTGTTGCAACACCGAGCGCACAGGTCCAGGCATCGTTCTGCCCGCCCACCGATTCTTGCCATACCAGGAAGCCTTGTTGGGTCCACCAGGACCAACGGGGGTAGCTGCGGCCGGTGCGGACCTCCAACCAATACGCGGGCATGTTGGTATGGCGGGCGTTTTCGAGGCCTTTGCCGGCGGTGGTTTTGATGCCCCAACCCAGGGTCACCGGAGTTCGGGGACCCAGGAAACGAGCCGGCACTTGCCAGCGGTTCAGGATCCAGAGCTCGGAGGTATTGCGACCGCGGGGTTCCTCCCAACGAGCGTTGCGCAGATCCCTCACCACAGTGTCGGTGGACCACCATTCGTAGGGGCGCCAATGAACTTCCAGGGAAGCCTGGCCGGGGACCAAGGGCACGGAGAGGTTGACCACGGGGTTGACGGTGTTTTCACGGTACGGCGAAACCCCGCGATGCCATTCCTGGGCCAGTTCCCCTTGCCATTTTCCGGTCAAGGCAATGCCCGTATGCAGTCCGCCCACCGCTTCGGGGAGGGCCAGGGCGTTGGGACCCATGTAGGCAGGGGATCGGCGGATGTAGTTCTGCCAGGAGGTGTAGCCATCCCAATTCACGTTGCGGATCCAGAAGGCATAGGACAGCTGGGCCTGCGCTGGCTGTACCAAAAGGAACAGACCCACCAACGTCACTACCAAGAAGCCTCCCCAAAGGAAGGTGGGCCTGCAAGGAATGCCCGGAAGACAGAGGGGCCTCGAAGGCAACCAGGTTCTGGGTCGAAGTTCGAATCGAGTCATCGCCCACGAAGTTAAGGCGCGGGGCGCGGGGCTTACCTTTGGGATATGAACAACGATGGAGCGATGAACCAAGCGTCGGCGGACCCCGCCCAGCAAGGCATCGTGATCACAGGAGCCAGTTCGGGTATCGGAGAGGCCTTGGCCTTGGAAGCCGCCCGGCGAGGTCATCCCCTGGTTCTTTTGGCTAGGCGCCAAGATGAATTGGAACGCGTGGCCAGTCTATGTCGTGACTTGGGTTCTCCGCGTTGTCATGCACTGCACCTGGACCTGGGGGACAACGCTTCCATCGAAGACTGCGCCCAGCAAATCCTGGCCCTGGACTTGCCATTGCACGGCCTCATCAACAACGCCGGTATCTCGCAGCGTTCCACCGCGAGAAATGCGGACGCAGATTCCGAACTCCACCTCATGCAAGTCAATTACCTGGGTCCGGTCCGTCTCACCAAACGATTGTTACCCAGCCTGCAGAACGGAGGCGGTATCCTGGTCATCTCTTCGGTGGTGGGTCTCTTTCCCTTTCCGCAACGTTCATCGTACGCGGCATCCAAACACGCCTTGCACGGGTATTTTGAGACCATGGCCCTCGAAGAAAAATCCAGGCTCCGAGTCACCATTGCCTGCCCCGGTCGGGTTCGTACCAACATATCCCTCAACGCTTTGGCCTCCGATGGCCGCAGCCATAACACCATGGATCCCGGTCAAGTCGGGGGATTGGATCCCGACCATTGTGCCCGCGTTATCTGGACGGCTTGGAAAGCCGGCCGCGGTCGCGTTCTTGTGGCCAGAGGCGAAAAAATCCTCTGGTGGTTGTACCGCTTCATCCCTCCTTTGTTTGAAAAACTGGCACTGCGTGTCAGCCCTGTCTAACCCCTCTTTTTCCTAAAACCCCCGCCCCCTCATGAGCACCCTCCCCTTCCTCACCGGTATCCAACAAGCCGGTATCGGTGTGGCCGATTTGGACGTCAGCTGGAAATGGTACCGCCGCGTTTTTAATATGCGGGTTCCGGTTTTTGACGATGCGGGGACGGCCGAACTCATGACCCGTTATACCAACGGTATCCCCGAACGGCGTCGCGCGGTCCTGGCCCTGAACATGGCCGGCGGTGGTGGCTTCGAGATTTGGCAATACACCAGCCGATTGCCGGTCCCCCCGGCAAACCCACCCCGCTTGGGCGACTTGGGGATCTACGCCCTCAAAATGAAGGCCAAAAACGTACCCGCCTTTCACGAAACCCTGGCCGCTGACGGGATTGCAACGGGTGCCCTGGTGGAAGACCCGCTGGCCGAACGAACTTTTTGGATGAAAGACCCCTGGGGGCAACGATTTCAATTGGTGCATGGGCAGAGTTGGTTTGATGCCGAACCCCTGGCCGTCGGCGGGGTCTGCGGAGCGGTGGTGGGCGTCAGCGATATGGATCGTTCGGTGGCCTTTTATACCCAGGTTCTGGGGCTACGGGAAATTGTGTACGACCGAACCGGCGTCTTTGCGGACTTGCCCGAAGCCACCGAAGTACGCCGCGTATTGTTACGCAAAGTAGGCGAAAACTTTGGGGCTTTTTCCAAATTGCTGGGCAATGTCCGGGTCGAATTGATTCAACGAATGGACGGTAGCGGGCAGCGCATCTTTGAGGGTCGCTGCTGGGGCGATCGCGGCTTTATTCACTTGTGTTTTGATGCCATCAATTTGGAAGGCCTCAAAAACCGGGCCGAATCCATGGGGCATTCTTTCACCGTGGACAGCGCGGATACCTTTCAAATGGGGAAAGCCGGCGGACGCTTTGCCTATCTGGAGGACCCGGACGGCACGCTCCTAGAATTGGTGGAAACCCACAAGGTCCCCATTCTCAAATCGTTGGGGCTCTACCTGGACCTGCGCAAGCGCGGTATGTACAAAGTCCTGCCGGATTGGATGGTCAGACTGATGGGTTGGTCGAAGCGAAACGACTAAACCAAGCCGTCGCCGGCCATAACACAACACTTACGACCCCCATCCAACCCCAGGCGGTCCCCAGGATCAACGCCACCAACCCCAAAAACAAGGGGTAGGTTAACATCAAAATCGCAAAGAGCACCGAATCGTAATGCACGGTCCCTCGGCATAGCCGCTGGGCCAAAGCCCTCAAGGGGCGGTAATACGGAGCATGCAAGAGGCGGGCCAGGGCGAGCATGAACGGACGATTCCGCGTAGGGATCAGCGGTCCCGCCAAGGTCTCGGCGCCGCCCAAGGGACCACAGGCCTCGGCGCGGCCGGGGGCTTGCACCACCAGGGTTCGAAGTTCCCCTTCCAACCAACGATTGAATCGTAACAAAAAAGCGGTCTCTCGCAATTGCCCGTTCTCATCCACCGTGCCTGCCTCTTCTTGAAATCGCTGCATCAATTGACTGGCAAGGACCATCCCCCCAAAGCGTAGATCGGCTGTTTTGCCGGGACCGTCAAAATGTTCATAATTGATGCCCACCGGAACAATTTCCAAATCCAGCCCTTGGTGAAAGGCATTCCATACCATGCGCGCGCTGCCCTTGGGCAAAGGCCGCAGCTTCCATTCCTGCACACACAGGCCTTCGGAGAAAATAATCAACGCTCCGTCCTTGGACCAATATTCGTTGGCTTCGGCAAAGGTCTCGTAATTGCGATGCACATTGGCGTAGCCTTCGCGATGCCTCCATACCGGCATCATGTTGAGATGCTTGCGCAGAAAATTCCCAAAACGAGGCGTGAAGGCGTCCCCCCTCCCCAAAAAACCCAAGGGAAAGGGCAGATGCCCTGCAACCAAAACGGCATCCAAAAAAGAAGAAGGGTGATTGGCACAGAGCATGCGGGGGCGCTGGGGCACGCTCCCCTTCGGCCAGGAGGAGGGCCAGCCACGCAGGGTTATTTTGCTAAAAAAGAAGGACATGCACCAACCCACCAAGGTGTACAAAAAGCGGTAAACCATCTGCGAGCTGGATCTACGGTGGGAGGCCCGTTTAGCGGGAGGCGACGGAGCGGAACAAACGAGACCAGCGAACCTTGTTCAACCAATCGGCGCTGTAATCGATGCTCAGCCAAACCATGACGGCCTTGCCGACCACATGGTCTTCGGGAACAAAACCCCAATACCGGGAGTCCAAAGAATTGTGCCGGTTATCCCCCATCATCCAATAATAATTCATTTGGAACGTATAAGATGTTACGGATTGACCGTTAATCCAAACACGGCCGTTGCGCACCTCCACACGGTTCCCCTCGTAGACCTCGATGGCCCGACGGTACACCGGCAAATTATGGGTGTCCAAGGGCATCACCATGCCTTGGGCCGGGATCACAATCGGTCCCACTTGGTCAATATTCCATGGAAATTGCGAAGAATGCGGGAAGATTTCTTCGGTGTACATGCCGGCCGGGGCGGTGTAGGGCTCCAACAAACGGACATTGGCAAAGTCCTTCATTTTGACGGCATTGGACGGAGTCAGACTAAAAATAAAATCCCCTTCTGCGGTCACCTGCCCGCCTTCGCTCACATCCATTTTGCGAAGCACCAAGGGATTGAATCCACTGCCGTCGGTTTTGACATGGTACCGGTGTTGGCTGTTTCGAGGCTCGTCGACCCAACGGCTGTTAATGCGGAGACGGCGATCCACCAAACGCAAGGTATCCCCCGGTATCCCCACACATCGTTTGATATAATTGTCTCTTTTGTCGACGGGGCGTGCATCGTCCATGGGGTAATTAAAGACCACCACATCGTTGTTACGGATTTGGCCGCCACCCCACAAGCGATGGTACCCCGTGGAGGGTTTTTCCAGGTACGAGGGACCGCCTACAAAGGGCATGGTATTGTGCGCAAAGGGAAACGAAAGCCAGGTCATCGGAAGCCGGGGTCCGTAACTCAATTTGCTAACAAACAAAAAATCGCCGACCATCAGGCTTTTTTCCATCGAGGGGGTGGGGATGGTATAGGCTTCCACCACAAAGGTCCGGATGAGCGTGGCCACCACGACGGCAAAGACCACGGCTTCCAGCCATTCCCTGGTTTTGGATTTGGAGCGGGGACCCTGGGGGCCGGAGGGTGATCCGTTGGTTTGTTTGGGGGTTGCAAAAAGAGGCATAAAAAAGGTAGAGGGAATTTAGTGAAGTGGAAGAGAGGGAGAAGTGGAAACAGGGGGCGTTTCCACGCCGATACCGTGTTGATACACCAGGCGACCGCCCAGGGTGGCGCCCCAGGCCATGACCATCAAGAAGGCCGTCAGGGTGAACCAATAACCGCGTTGTTCCGATTTGGACATGGTCAACGCACGCACCGATCGCCAAAAGGCCAAGAACGCCAACCCAGCAGCGGTGAAATAGCCCAGGGCTTCGTGGTTCTGGAGAACATCAACCGCCGACCCGGAACCCTGAGGGCCGTGGGCATCGTTGGCCAGGTTCCCGCTGACCACCGCCAACAAGAGAGCCGGCAGGGTCCACCATAACAAAACCCGGCTCATGTTTTCCCAAACAGCGGCCTGGGCATTGGCCGGTGAAGTCCAGGTCCGGATGGTTTCGCTGATCCACGATGCCACCGCAAAACCCATAGGGAAATGAACGAGGGCCGGATGCCATTCCATCGCAAGGATCGCGGGAGGATTTAGGATAAGAATTTGGATAGATCCAATCCCGGAATATTGGGAATCAAACCTTCGGTGGATTTCTTGAACAGCTCTTTGTGGGTTCGATGGGCTTCGCGCAGGGCGGCATCCACGGTGGAGGCCAGCAATTGGTCCAAGGCGGGGGCGTTCTCGCTGTTCAAATAAGCGGGGAGGGTTTTGATGGAAATAATTTTTTTGTTCGCGGTGCAAACCACCTCCACTTCCCCGTTCTCGGAGCGCTGGGTGATGTGCAAACGATCGCATTGATTACGGACATCTTCGACGGCTTCTTTGAGCTTGCCGATTTTGTCCATCATTCCAAACAAATCAAACATAGGGTAGAAAATTAATTTAACGCAAGTTAGGGGGGCTTTCGTCTATCGTGTCCAGGCCCAATTCGAGGGCCAAATTGCGCAGGCCAAGATTTCTGGCCTCGGTATAGGGAATGCCCTGCTCCAATCGACGGGCCCTGCTCTCCCATTCGGGCATGCCGTGCAAGAGCAGCGGGGGTTGGCCGGGGGCTGTTTCGGCGGCCAAGATGCGTTCGGCCCAGCGCTCCACACGGCGGTTGTATTCCTCCATGGGCATCAGGGCTTCGATGGCCGTTGCGCCCAGTGCATGACCCAAACCAGGGCCGGGCTGATCGGGGGCCGGCTCCAAAAAATCCACAAAGGGGGGAACCCAAGGGCCAAAGCTCGCCCCGCTCAAAACCCCGGACCACCAATCCACCAAGGCCCCCAAACCGTATCCTTTGTGCACACCCCCGGCCGGATTCGAACCCAGCGGGAGCAAGGCCCCTCCTTTTTGGAGGATCAAGGGATCCGTGGTCGTTCGCCCCTGGGCATCCACGGCCCAACCCTCGGGGATCACCTGAGAGCGGGCCACGGCCAATTCCAATTTGCCATTCGCCGCTGCCGAGGTAGCCATATCGATCACCATGGGATCGCGCCGCCCCGCAGGGAAGGCATAACACAAAGGGTTGGTTCCAAAGAGTCGCTCCGAAGAGCCGTAAGGAGCCACGAGCGGGCTGGCATTGGTCATCGCCCAGCCCACCATGCCGTGGGGAACGGCCCGAAGCGCGTGTTCCGATGCAATCCCAAAATGATTGGAATTGCGGACCAAAACCTGGGCGGTCCCGTAAACCGCGGCCATTTCAACGGCCCGATCCATAGCAACACGGGCGGCCACCAAACCCAAGCCGGCATCGGCATCCAAAACCGCCACCGCCGGCATCCGTTGTTCCCAACGCCAAACAGGGCGCGGGTTGATGCGGCCTTTGCGCCACAAGCGAACATAACCGGGCAGGCGGGCTACGCCGTGCGAGTCAATGCCTTTGAGGTCCGCTTCCAACAATACTTCGGCCGCGGTGGCGGCATCCTCCACCGTACAACCCATGGCCTCAAAGACCCTGCGCATCCATTCGCCCAGGGCCGTTGCCGACCAATAACCGTGGATTTCTTGGCTCATGAAGCAGGCGTTGTTTTGGGGAGACCGGACGCCAAAACCTGGGCCAGGTGCAGGGTTTGAACCGCAGGGCCCTGACGGTCGCCGTAGGCCTTGAGGTGCATGAGGCAAGACAGGTCGGCACTGACCAAGTATTCGGCGCCGGTTTGGCGATAATGACCGATTTTTTGGTCCGCCATGGCGGTCGAAATCCCTTCGTACTTGACCGCGAAGGTGCCCCCAAAACCACAACAGGTTTCGTTCTCTGGCAATTCAATCAGCTCCAATCCCCGGACCCCCGCCAGCAAATCCCGAACCTGGTCCCGGATACCGCACTCGCGCAATGCCGAACAGGCATCGTGATAGGAAATCTTGTGTTGAAACACGGACTGAAGGCGGTTTCGATGGGGATGGGCATGGACAAATTCCACAAATTCCAAAATGCGGGGCCGGGCTTGTTCCCAGACCTTGAATTCCGGACCCGAAGCCGGCAGCAATTCACGGTAACCGTTGCGCAGCATCCCTGTGCAGGAACTGGACAAAACCACCACGGTACGCTCCAACTCTTTGGTGGGACCAAAATCACGGAGCCATTTGGCCGCCACCGGCCTTGCTTCCTCCCAATACCCGGCGTTGTAGGCCGGTTGACCGCAGCAGGTCGCCCCCTCCGGAACCCGCACCCGGCAACCCAGGGCTTCGAGCACCTCCACCGCGGCCATGGCGGCGTCGGGGTAAAACTGGTCCACAAAACAAGGGACAAAAAAATCGACCTCCTCCATGGGGAGGACCTCCGGCGTCAACATAGGTTCAGGATGGGTTTTCACGAGGAATGCGAAGCATGCGGATCAGAAAGTAAATCCCAATCACAAAATACAGGGCCAAAAACAAGGCCGAATTGCGCATCGAGCCGGTCCATTGATTGATAAAGCCAAAACTAAAGGTGCCAAAAACGATGGCTATTTTTTCGGTCAAATCGTAAAAAGAAAAAAACGAGGCATTGTTGCGCGTACCCGTTGGTATCATCTTGGCGTAGGTGCTCCGCAACAAGGTCTGGGACCCGCCCATAATAACGCCGACCACCCCGGCCATGATGTAAAATTCCCATTCCTGTTGAACAACCGCCGCCGCCATACAAACCAAAATCCATACCAGACCCGTCAGAATAAGCAGCCGAACATTGCCCATCTTGGGCACCAAACGGGCAAATCCAAAGGACCCACCGATGGCGATAATTTGGATCAAAAGAATCACCGCAATCAACCGATCCGTGGGCAATCGTAGCACCTCTGCGCCAAACAAGGAAGCCACCAGCATGATGGTCTGCAAACCAGCGCAGGTAAAAAAGTACGCAAACAAAAAGGTCTTGAGGGAAGGCATGCCTTTCATGGCCACCACCACCCCGCGCAACTCCGACCAGCCGATGCGCAACCAACCGAGGGCCGTGGTTCGAAGACCGGCCTGGCCGCTGGCCTCTTCGCCGGGCAGACCGGCCAGCGTGATGCGGGAAAAACCCCACCACCACAAGCCTACGCTCACAAAGGACAAGCGGGTCACCTGCCCCGTATCCATGCCCAACCACCCGGGGTTCATGATAAAGGCCAAATTCAGGATCAGCAGAACCACCGATCCGACATAACCGTAGGCAAAGCCTTTGGCACTAACGGCATCGATGCGGGATGGGCTGGCAATCACCGGCAAAAACGCATTGTAAAAAAGCGCGGAACCGGCCCACGAAAAAGCCGCTAACACAAAACAAAAGATTCCCCAGGCCCAGGTATCGACCGTCATCCCGTAAAGCCCAACGCAGGCCAGGCTCCCAACGGTGATAAAAAGATTCATCATCGCCTTGCGACGGGCTCCGTAATCCGCCATCCCCGAAAGCAAAGGCGATACCATCGCGATACTCAGGTAGGCCAGGGCCAAGGCATAGGAATACAAGCTGCTGGCCGGAACCTCCCACGAACCCAAACGCAAAAAAGAAACGGATTCGCTGGCCTGGCCCAGGCTGTTGGCCACCGGTCGGGTCCAGCCGTTTTGGGCCGAGACCGCCGCCGAAAGGCTGCTGTAATAGATGGGAAAAATGGCCGTGGTAATGCAGAGATTGTAGACCGAATTGGCCCAATCGTACATGCACCAGGCCCGGATGACCGAAGGACGGTCCTTGACCCCTTCTGCAGCGGGTCCGGAGGGGTTGGAGGGGTTGTTGGGGGGCATGTTAGGGGTTCGGACGACAAATCTAACCCGTTTTGGGCCTGAGGAAGACCCTCGCAAGGCTGGGGGATCCCCCCCTTCAAACAAAAGGCAAAAGGCAGCGTTAATACGACATGAAGATTCCCGTTAACTTATGAGGATTACCGTCGGGCGCGTTGCCCACTTCAACGCCGCTCACCGGCTCTTTCGTCGCGATTGGGACGAGAACCGCAACCGGGAAATCTTCGGGAAATGCGCCCTTCCCCATTACCACGGGCACAATTACGAATTAAAGGTCGAAGTCACCGGGACCGTTGACCCCGAAACCGGCTTTGTCATCGACCTCAAGCACCTGGCCGATCTGATTCGGGACCATGTGACCGAACGCTTTGACCACCAAAACCTGAACTTGGATGTGCCTGAATTTGCAGAACTCAACCCCACGGCTGAACATATCGCGGGGGTTGTTTGGCAAATCCTGCGCCGTGTTTTGCCTGCCCACCTTGATTTAAAAGTAATTTTGTATGAAACACCCCGAAACTATGCCATCTGCGAGGGAGCTTGATTTAATCGATGCCTACGAAAAGGGCGAACTGCATTTGGCCAGTTCTCCGGATGCCCCGTTGCGTGACGATGCCTTCGCCATGGACGACGATACCAAAATGCAATTGATCGCCCAGCATTTTCGGGAAATCATGCATATTCTGGGCCTGGACCTCAGCGATGACAGCCTGCGGGGCACCCCGGATCGTGTCGCCAAAATGTAT
>Ga0247832_1005106_pt1 | contig 15561 bp, 10 predicted proteins | sample LaCruzMarch2015__10_FD_192407 | JGI IMG/M metagenome (GOLD analysis project Ga0247832, IMG submission 192407) | Freshwater microbial communities from meromictic Lake La Cruz, Castile-La Mancha, Spain - LaCruzMarch2015_4m | ecosystem: Environmental > Aquatic > Freshwater > Lake | place: Spain... | reverse complement strand
TGCTTAAAAGCGAGCTAGGGCCCTTTTCGGGGGGGGGGGAGGGCGGCGGGGCGGCTCTGTAAGGAAGCGGAGGGGCTATGAAAAAGCAAGGCAGCCAAGCAAAAACAAAAAAATAGTGGTATGTACTTTGGTTACAGATAATACCAAAAGGGGGGGAGCGTGAGCAAAAGGTGGCCCCCGCAAAAAAACGAAAAAAAAGGGAACCGAAAAAAATATGAGCCAAGCCGCGGGGGCGCTTCGCGCTACCGAGAGGGCCGAAAGGGCCGGGAGGGCCGGGAGGGCCGAGATGCAGCGTGCGCCCGCCGCGTCCCGGTGGACAGCGCCCAGCCGACGCGCCGTCGTCCAAGGCGCCTTGGGCCTCACCGGCCTCACCGGCCTCACCGCCGCCGGCCTCACCGCCGCCGCCGTGTACGAATGCAAGAAACTGACCGAGAAGTACCGCTTGATTGTGCTTTCCGGCGATGTTCGCAATAAGGGCGTTGCTAGGGAGCTGAGCTGGACCCAGATGATGCCACTGTGCACTCTCCTCAAAAACCCGCAGATTGAGCGCGCGGAGTTTTCCAGTGATTCGATTCTGCGCGCTAACAGCGTTTTTAAGTGGAATCGCCTCGACGGGAAAGTCCACGTCGTCGGTGAAATACACCGTCCCTTGAATGGCAGTGTAGTCGCGTGCATCGATGGAGACACGGCAGAGTGCTCGGTGCTGAGCGGCGAAGATGCACAAAATCGCATTCCCGGCGTTGTCGCAACGAGCGGCGGCACAAAAAAGACCGTTTTCGGCGGTGAGCGCGGCTATGGCATACACGTGGCTCGAGGTTACATTGAGAAACGCGCGCAGAGTGTCAAATGGGATTGGGTGGGTAAGCGTTCGCGCATTTTCCGACGAAAACGGAAACTGGCTTGATCCGCCGGCCGAGTGCACGTCTGATGTCACTAACTTTTCCATAAAATGCCATTCGGGGGGTTACGAGGCCACGCGGACGGAGCAGACGATACCAATCGCGCAGATCCACGTGAAAGTGAATAAAAGAAAATGGTTTGACGCTCTTTTCGGGTTTTCAGACAAGAGTCCGAAGTTCGAAAGAAATGGAGAAGACGCGCTTGAGAGGAACAAATCGAAGTTCGAGTACGACATATTGACCGGCGTTCTACGGTCGAGGAGTGTAAGAGTGGAGTGGCATGCAGGCCTCTTCACAACCAAGCGCCTTTCCGATTTACGGAAGTCCCGACTGGCTGATACGCGCGGGAAAACGACGGTCCGGTTCGTAAGGGGAGACGTCGCCATCCTGCACGGCGACCCGGAGTACGCGGGAGCTGTTTTTCTAGCGTCCTCGAACCTTGACTGCCTGCAGCACGAGGCCTGGAGCGTCTCGGTCACCCGCGCTTCGGGCGTTGCCGACTACGTCTACCAGAAAACGCAAGGGGCAGCGTGCGCGATATCGTGCGCGCCGGGCACAATCGTACGCAACTACTTCGCACGCGATACGGAGGTCAATACTCTGAGCGCGGTGATCGAGCGTCTCAGCGGCGGAGCAGAGAAACGACAGCTGCTTGATGTAAGCCATGGAACCGCATACGCCAGAGATGCCGCCGACTTGCCTGCTCTGTCTACGAAAATCGATGGCCTTTCCGATGGCGATCGCGAAGAGACGATGGGCCTCCTCGAGGTCGGCGTACAAGAGGACACAGAGGTGACGTGCGCGAAGCTAGTAGACGGAAACTGGTATCGGGTCGTGCGCGGGGACCCTGCGTTGCGTGTCACGCAGGTGCTCGCGGGCGCGCTTCAGTTCGAGTACGATACTGTTGTCGGATGGAGTTCTCTCGCGAGCCTCGTGTTCGAGGCTGCGTACGAGGCAACGCTGCACGTCGCCAAAAACGCCACTCGAACGGTGGTCCTGACGGCGCTTTGCGGCGAAGATGCGCCAAAGTGGCTCGCCGAAGCGACCGCTGCCGCGCTTGGGCGTGCGCTCGCCAAGTTTGAAGACGCGGGTCTCGACGTTGTAATCAACGAGCCGAGGCAAGGCGTGTATGTGTATAAGAAAATCTGGGAAACGCTCCTATCCCTCGGCCCCGTATCTCGAACGCCACACTTCGGCCACGCGAGTGCGGAGTCGTACAAGGCCAAGCTGTATACCGAATGAAGGGGCCCAAAAAGGGCCCAAAAGGTTTGTACGCACAAACTTTTGCGCGGGTACAAAAATGATAGACGCAACTGTTTAAAAAAGAAAAATGAGCGGCAGCAGAGCGAACCCGATTGCCGTGGACGCGCTGTATACCGACGAAGTGATCGACGAAGTGATCGACCTCACGGGCGACGACGTGATCAGGTACCCGGGCAAGACGATCGGTGACGGGCTCGAGGTGCGCCCGTCGGAGTTGCCTGAGAGCGGCGAGGGCCCTGTGGGAAACGGCCTTTTCGCCACCATTGACTTCAGCAAGGGCGATGTGATCACGATCTACGACGGCGAGGTCATTTCCAGCACGGAGGCGAAGGCCGTGGACGCCAACGGCAGGCCTCTGCGGGCACAGACGCACATGAAGAGTATCGACCATCACAGCGTGATCGACGGGCTTAAACACCCGGTGCCTGGACGCGGCGGCGGCTCGTTCATGAACGACCCGCGAGACCCGCGAGGTCGCTTCCCGTACAACGCGAGGATGGTCTGCGTCGACTGCGTCGGCGCACGCGGCCGGAACGCGGGAATCGGGCGTGGCGTGCACGTCGTGGCGACGCGTCCGATCCGCGCAGGCGACGAAATTTACGCGCCGTACGGGAAAAGCGGGTTCCTGTACGCCATGCCGTACTAAAAAAAGGGCCGCGATTTTTTTATTATTTTTATTTTGTGAAAAAAAATTGTGAAAAAAAGGGCGCCAAAAGGCCCTTACCGGCGATGTACCGCGCACAAGTCGGCGCGCGCGTCGCGGACGGAGTCGCGTCGCACGGCTCTGTCGACGCGTACATCGGCGACTTCCACGCGTGCTCCAAGGCGTTCGAGATGTTCGTGGCGGACCGCCTATCGGACGCGGAGGCGACGGGGGCGCCGCTTCTTGTTGTGGGAGGATCTCGACGCCGCAACAAAAGAGGCGCGCGGACTAACGAAAGCCGACGCCGGCGTCGACGTCACGGACGGAGCCACGACGCTCGTGCAGTGCAAGCTCCGCGCGCGGTACCTCACGTGGCGCGAGTGCGCGACGTTCTTCGCGTCCGCGGTCTCGTTCACCGACGGCGCGTACCACGTCCCGTGGCAGAGCCTGCTCCTCGCGCGCAACGCGTGCTGCAAGCTCAGTAGGCCGCTTGCGGAACTCGGCGCGTCGCGTCCCTTCGACCTTCTTGGAAAAGGTAAAAAAGTATTTAAAGTATTTAAAGTTTACCGTGTGGGGCTCCGAAACACGGCTCCGAAGACCCGCCTTACACGCCGAATTCCGAAAACTCACCGAAGCAAGTAGATGTTGCGCGGATCCGGTGGAGTTCCGGTGCGGCCCGACGCCGGCGCACACGGCATTGAGCATCTTGGTGAAAAGAATTTTCCCGAGCGGCTTGGCGTGCACGGGGGGGCTCGCGGTCGTATACGCGCCGAAGAGTGCGTCGAGCTTTGTGCCGGAGTCCTTTTCCTTGAGCGGGACTAGCGTGTAGTTGGCGTCGACCCACGCACGCACCTTGCCCTCGGGCGTCTGCGCGATGACGGCACGATTGGCGAACGAGCCTTCGGTGTGCTCGCTCGCCTTCTGCGAGCTTATTGCCTGCGGCGTTGAACCATGCGAGCCACTCGAGCATCCGGACCATGTGGAAAGGCGCCCACTCCACGAGTTTGGCGTCCATGTTTGGAATGCACTTGGGTGTGGTCGAGCTCGGGCATGCTGCTCGAGACGGCGAACGGCTTGTACTTGACCTTGATGCTCTCGGGATTTCGGTAGAGCCCGCGCGCCGATGTTGCCTGTTGCGTAGTAGTCGCCGAGCGTGAGGCGAAGAAACGCGGCGAAGGCGGACGTGCCGTTGTTGCCGTCAGCTTTGTGCGCGCATTTCCTTTTTGAGAAAAAGTTGAAAGAAATTACATCCAACTTTTTTGTGTGTAAGGCACTAGCTGGATCGCGTGTGGGATCCAACACACAGGAAAAGTTGAAAGAAATGAAACTTTTTGGGCCGTTTTCCGGGTTTCTCGCGGGCGAGGGGGGGAGGCGGGAGGGCATTTTTTTGTAGAAGTAGAATTCTTTATATATTTCTTTCAATTGTTTCAAATAGTTCAGTGACTACTTCATGTGCGAGAAGCGCGCTTGCATTTTGGGCTCCCTTACACGCAAAATTGTTGGGCTCAAAAAGTTTCATTTTTTTCATTTTCAAAAAGAGAAAACAGAGACAGGCTCTGGAGCGGCTTCTTTTATCGGAGCAAATATAGAAATGCCGAGCTCGAGGTATTCTTGTGAGGCCCAATCCCTGGGAAAATGCCACGGAGCATCGCAGCAAAGGTCGTCTTCCCAAGCGCCTTCGGATGAACTCCAGCACGCACGTACTCCCCGTGTAGTTCCTCGAGCCTCATTCCGTTGTCCTTCTCTCCCATCGGCACGTGCTCTAGGTGCCCCTCGACCCACGCGCGCATCTTCCCCTCCGGCGTTTGACCGACGAGCGCCTGGTGCGCGAGCGTCCCGACGATCGTCTGCGCGCCAGGTGGCAGGACCTCGTCTCGCACGCGGAATTCGCGCAGCCCCTCTACCATCATGAGGAAGTGATACGGCGCCCACTCGCGCATGCACTCCTTGAGGTTCTTGATGCGCGGGTACATGCGCCGCGCGGGGTCGGAGACCTTGAGCCCCGCGGGGAACTTCGAGTCGAACCGAGCGACCCACATGCGGTTTGTCGCTGTTGGGTCGTTGCTGTCGACTTGCGGCATGAGATTCGTGTGCACCAACGGCACGAATCCGATTTTGTAGCACCGCGCATCGCAGTACAGCGCGCGCCCAGGCTGTTCGTCGTCGCCCGTGATCGCCTTGAGCTTGCCGCCGTTGAATTTGAAGCCGCAGCTCACGCCGCCGTCGTTGCTCTGGACCTCGGGAAACACGCACAAGAGCGACTTGTGGTTCGCGACGAGGTCGGGGTCGAGCGTGGCCTGGTCGTGCGAGCCAGAGAGGGAGAGCTTGTTGCCCGTCACAGCGTAGTCGCCGAGCGTGAGCTGGATGAGCTCGGTGAAAGTCGACTTCCCGTTGTCTCCATCCGCGCCCAAAAAGACGATGACCTTCTTGTACGAGTTGCCGCGCGTGAGGAAGCTTCCGCTCAGCATCCGCATCGTCGCGAGGTTCGCGTCGCTCGGGTCGTTGTAGACGTCGGAGTGAAGTGTGCGTAAGAAGTCGTCGATCTCTGCGTGCTTGGTCGCGCACCGCGGGTCGTCGCGTCCAACGTATGCGTACCGCGTGGTCTTGCACACGAGAACGTTGAACGGCACCTCCCCTTTCGGAAGAAACACGAGGTTTTTGACGTCGAATACGCCGTTGGTGAAACCGATATAGTTGCCTGCGTCCAGATCGCGGTCGAACTCCTCTGTGGTGCAGAGCCCGCACATGGCGAGCTTGTCGTTATCGGTCAGCGAGTCGATCAGCGTCTCCGAGATCGCTTTCGTGACGATGTCTGAGCTAGTGCACTTGGCCTCGAGGCTCTCGGCGCGCGACTTGAGTAGCGGGATGGCCTCGAGTGCCGTTACAACGAGTCGCACGTGTTCCTTGACCTTGGACGCGAACTGGCGTCGTTTGCCGTGTTGGAACGTCGCGCCATCGAAGAGGAAGAAGGTATACTGTTTTTCCTCCGTACGCTGTGACGAATCGCACGCGTACCGTGCGACCCGGCGCCAAATGAAGTAAAAGAACATACCGAGGTCCGTAAAATTCGAAGACAGCTGCTTGCGCTCGCAGTCATCGAGGACCTTGAGCATGTGCTCCGCGGCCTTGCGGACGTTCGCCTCGAGCGCCGCGTCGGTACACGCGACGATGGCCTCGCATACGGCCATTAGCTCTTGCTCGCGCTTGCCAGATAGCCCCTCCGCCAACCCCCTCACCTTCGTCAGGGGGTCTAGCGTCTGCGCTGCCGTTTTTGCGTGCTGGAACCCGCGCGCCGCGTGCTCCTTCTCTTGCGCGCTCATCGTCGATGCCGCGACTAACTGGGCGAGCATCGCTTTCGCCACGGGGAGCATCTCCACGTGCTTGGACGCGGCGGTGCATAGCGCGCACGCGATGTCGCCGAGATTCACGGTCGTATCCCACGCGCCTCCCGGGTTCTCGATGAGGCGGTCGACCTGCTCCTGAAGTTTGCCGAGGAGCACGATGGTCTGTCCGATGGAGAGGGCCGTCGGGATGTCGTGTCGCTCGTCCGACTCGATGCCGAGCGCCTCGTACGACTCCGGGTCGACGAACGCGAGCATCTGGTGGCGCCTGTGTGGGTTGCACTCGTTGGTATCGTGGCAGTAGAGAAAAAAAGCGGGGAGCCCGGTGCGCTCCTCCTCTACGCCGAGCGCGACGAAGAAGTGGTTGCTGTCGTGCTCCATGCGTGTGACGGGGCACACGCGCGTCTCCCCTCGACGGTGCGAGAACTCGATGCGCACCGCGGGAGAGCCCCAAATGGGCGGTTTGCCGGCGATCGGCACGACGCGCGTTGGGTACCCGACGCGGTCGGCGTTTGTGGCTCCGGCGCGAGCCTGCGCCGCTCGGAGCGCCTGGCTCATGAGCGCGGCGTCGGACCGGCGACTGGCGTGTACACTGGCCACGTCCTCCTCTGGCGGAGTAAGCTCTGTAGTCGGCGCCGCCGGCCTTCCGGACGCTTTCGGGGCAGCCGAGACGCGAGATGCGCCCGTCGCGCCTCCGTCGGCGAGTGCGCGCGCGAGCGAGTCGGGCATGAACGGCGCCTCGTGGATCGCGGGGCCGGGCAAAAGCGTGTATCTTCCGCCGCCCGTAACGACGGTTGGCGGCGCGAAGACGAACCCGACGCCCTCGTTCGAGCCTGAGCCGGCAGAGCCGTTGCGGTAGCCCGCGCGAATATCGACGCCCGTTTTGGCGCAGTCGATTGTCAAGCCCGCGGTGCTCTTTAGCGTCGCGGCGATCGTGCCGCTCTGAGCGAAGAAATAAAAGTGGCGCCCGCTCGGCCCGCGCTGCGTCTCGACTTGCGGGACGCGCGCGAGGAAGCCTGACCCGGCCTCGCAAGTGCGCTGGATGACGCGCTCGACGACGGCGATGGCGTCGGCTCCGTCGGCGTCGACGACGACGACGTGGCGGCCCTCGCCGGCCGCAGCGGGGCCCGTAGCTCCCGGTCCGGTGCGAATGCACACGGCGTTTCCGGCGCGGCGCATCGTTGGCGCCGTTGGCGGTAGCGCGGCCCAGTTTCGCGGCGGAATAAACTCTTTTTTGCCTTGCTTGAGCGCGCATGTCGTGCGGAACCACGATATCCCCTGCTCGTCGTACGCATCGGTCACCGCGTCCATTTTTGTTTTCGTGCGCGCGCCTTTGCTCGGAGTTTTCGCTTTTTTAGTTTTGGATTTTTGGATTCCTAAATAGGGCCCCAGCCTGCCCTATAAATAGAAATCAAAAAAAAAATGGGCTTTTTGTGGTGGGTGTGGTGTTTTGGGGCATAGCTAGACGTACCGCCTGAGGCGCCTCTGTCCAAACGCTGGCACCGCTTTTCCCGCTGTTAGTGCGCTCTGGAGTCGCTGAGACGGCCCAATCGCCCTCTCTATAGCTTTTTTCGCGACGTCAGTTGCCGCGTCGCGGAGCACCTCTCCGATCGGGGTTGTGGTAAGTTTCTCGAGCACGAGCGTGCGCTTTTGCCAAGAACCCGGAGCTCGCCATGAAAGCACGAGGGCGCCCATGTATCGTGGCGCGCCTCGTTTAAGCGGTCCGCCGGGTCGCGCGCCGTAGCGCCGATCTTGACGAGGCCAGGCATCGCGTCATTTTACACCCGATCCCCTCTGTTTTTTAAAATCCTCTGGTGTCCCCAGTGCCGCGCTCGCCATAGAGATGAAGTCGGGCCCGTCCCATGGATGTTGAGATTTGGGATGGTATTGAGACTGTCCGCATGAGAGCGGGCAGCGCCGCGTTCAGCCTACAGCACACTCGGGCCATGGCAAACTGTGAGCGACGCTTTTTGCTGGAGTGCAGATAACGAGCTCGTGATGGGCATGTGCGCGGACCTTTCGTTCTGGGACACGAGGCGCGTGCATACGATGGCCCGTATGTTTCAGCGTGTACGCGCATTCAACGGAAAAATCGGGACCTGGCATACCGCAAACGTGAGCGACATGAGCTTCATGTTCAGCGTCGCGGAGCGCTTTAACCAGCCTATCGCGGGTTGGGATGTGAGGCGCGTCACGACTATGGAGGGCATGTTTTTGGGGGCCAAGAGCTTCGACCAGGACATCTCCCAGTGGAGAGTCGGGCCCCGTACCAATATCAAAGGCATGTTTCGAGGGTGTCCCCAAAGCCATATGGCAGACGTAATCCGCGAGTGGAGATTGACCGCGGAGAGGGCGGGCGATGCGGGGTTAGTAGACCCTGCGCCACCCGCGTTTGGAATGAGGGGCAAGGGATGTGTCGGGCGCGCGTTCGTGTAGGGCCACCTTAAAACGCGCGGCCCGCATCGTGGCCCCCAAAAAAAAATCACACTCAAACCGTGGGAAAAAAAAATGGGCGCCCAGCAATCCAGAAATGCAGCAGCTGCGACGCGAGAGAGGAGGCTCATCGCTTTTAGAGGGTAGGGTGAAAGCCGCGGAGGGCCAGGCTACCAGTATGCGCGGCGAGGTAGCAGCGCAAGCGCAGGTCGCCGAAGGGGATATCTCTATAAAGGGGGCGTTAGTTTATGCGTCCGCTGGCGATCTTCCTATACGGTTTCTGTTGCCACTCTTTTTCTGCGACGTGTGTGACATCCCCGGCATTCAAAAAAGCATAGGGATGCGCGCGTTCAAAGCGTGCCTTGACGCGGGGGAAATGGGAAGCCTCCGCGGCGTTTTCGATTGGGCCGAGAGCGCCGAAGTGCCCTCTGACGACTCCGAGTCTCTCGACTCTGCGATGAGCGGCGCGTACGAGGCCAACCACGAATACCGTGTGAGCACTCCGGCCATCGTACATGTGGGATACATCGACAATGCAAGCAACAGCGCGCACGCCGTGCAGCTGCTCGTCCACGTTTCCAACGGGCGTGCGATCGTGGGCATCGCGAACACGGGCGACGGGGCGCTCGCCCCGAGCGAGGGAAAGGCGACCGTCGTAGCTTTGGGGTCGACGTCGGAGAACACGGCGCGCGCGCTGCTTGCTATGGCGGTGCGCGTGAGGGGGCGCGGGCTCATGCATGACGCTCGGCACCTTGCTCAGTTCCGCACGTTTGTGCTCGGAAAGCTCCATTGCGTCGTTGCGAGCCGAGAGCCGAGCGTGCTTAGTGCACACACCTCCGACAGGCACAAAATCGTTCGGTCGCTAAGTGTCGTGAAGCAGGGAATCAGGGCGCAAATGCAGCTAAGCGGATCGTGCCATTTCCTGAGCACGCTCTGGGCTCTTGGGATCCTGGAGGGGATTCACGTCGGGTGTGTCGCGAGCCCTGCCGGTGGTGATATCGAGGTAGACGCATCTCGGCTGCTCGCGACCATCGGGAACATCGATCGGACGCTCAAGGGGACGGCGATGGCGGCGATGTCCAAGGAAAAGCGGCTCGCGCGGCTAGCGGCCTTGCGGTACGGGCACGAGACCACCGCGACCGGCCCTGCGACGACGCGCGACGTGCGCGTCACTACGTACAGAAGGCTTGAGATGTTTGCTCCGACCGGAAATGCGCAGACACTGATAGCGAGCCCTGACTTCAAGACGTGGCGCGAGGCGGCGGTGTGGGTCGTGGAAGCGCACCAGATGCTACCAAGCCATTCCTCTTTTCCGGAAACCGTGCTTTCGTTCGAGCTATTCTGGTGCAAATCTCGAGCGCTCTTGCGCGATGCGAGTGAGGTCGGCGCGGTCGACGCTCTTCGCGTAGCGACATTCTGCGCGGAGTTCCGTGACGATGCTAGGCTATCGAAATCCCGGTACTACAGAGACGTCGCCTCTGGGATCCTGCTCGTGCTTGCTACGCGCTTGGGTGAAGCATCGATCGGCATTCCTGAGGCCGCGTTGGTGGAGAGTTACGACATGAGCAAACTGGCTATCCTTACGACGTTTTCTACGTCGCTCCCTTGGGCGGCGGCGGCCGTGGAGCGGCTACTGAAGGCCATCGACGGAAAGCGGCATCTCATTTTTTCAAATATCACGGGACACGTCCAGTTTCTTGCATCTATGCGCGCGAAAAGCGTTGCGCCTACGCTGCTTGGTGCTGCTACAAGCACAATTAGCGTGGGCGAGATTGCCGGTCGCGAGAAGCTCGCGCCGCTCCAACGCGCAGCCCTCGAGTTCCTTTGCGAGAGACCCGAAGTGGCGGCTCTGAACATCGTCCTGACGTGGCTCGTGGCCGATGTATACTCCGTGCCTGGCGCCAGGGGAATCGACCCGCTCTTCGTCTTCGGAGCGACGAGCAGTGGGATCACATTTACCGTTGCAAAGCGCGGCCCGGCGCCCAATACAGGCAGCCCCGTCCGCGTGATGAGCGAGTTTGATAACCCCCGTTCGGCTAGATGCGCCGCCTCGAGCAACATCGAGTACCTCTACGCCGCGACGCGTGACGTCGTCGGTTCGGGGCGCGAGGGCGAGTCGGGACCCGATGATCTCTGTTTGCGGGCTCCACACGAGCACGACTCGGCCTCTCTCGAGGAGTGGTTCGACACCGCGCACGCGGGCGCATCGTACGAGGGCCGCTCGTTCGCCTACGCGATGCGGCGGCTCATGCTGCCTCTCTCGTCGCGTGGAGTAACTGACGTCCGCATTGCGACGTTGCGAGCGCACGCGGACCGGACCCAGGGGGAGGGCGAATCGGCGGAAGCGCAGTTCGTGCGGAAGCTGCTTCGATCCCCAAGCGCCTCGAGTTTCGACGCTGGGGAGATCATTGCGATATCGCAGCAACGTTCGGTCTCCGCGGACATCGTAGGCGCGCAGTGTGCGATTGTGCTCGCCGTGGCGATGGGCCGCTCGATGCAGTTGCTCGCACGTCTAAGTTATCATCGCGGCGTGGCGCGTACGGACCCAGACTCGACCTGGGCGCTCACCGAGGTCGCGGCGCCCGACGCAGACGGCCGGTTCGTGATAGACGCGCGCAGGTTCGTGTTCGACGCGACGGCGGGGGTCGCGTGTGCGGTGCACGGCCGCCTAGTGCGCGCCGGGTGTGCGTTCGACCACTGGGAGACTACCGCCGGCTCGTATATCGCGCTTGCAGAGGGGACGCGCATCGAGCTACCAAGCGGCAAAATCACGAGAGGCGGGAAAAACGGCGTGGAGGAGTACACGCTCGACGTGGGCGCGTCCGATTGGTGGGACGAGACGAAAGGGGCGGGCGTGCTCCCCGTTGTCGATGCACGGGGCGATCGGCACCTGCTTGTGGTGCCCGCAAGCGTCGACTTCATGCGCGACTTCCGCATCGCAAAGTTGCACATAAGCGCGGCCAGTGCGTCGGAGAAAAGTGACAGCGGAGACAGCCGCTCGGCCGACTCTGCGACTTCCGTGACATTCCGGTGCGCGGATCTGCTGAACCGAGCCCCGTTTGTTGTCGCGCTCGATCGCGCGGGGGTCATGCCCGAAGCCGAGAAGGACGAGCTTGCGTGCGTCTTCGTCGCGTACGCGTACGCGGGGTCGGTTTGCGGGACGCGGCTAATGCCGCTCATCGCGGCGCATGGGATCACCGATGACGGTGCGCTCCGGGCGCTGCTGGAGCACGCGCCGTGTCCGATGGGGCACTACACCGCGTGCGCGCTCGTGTATCCCATCGCGCTGCGGCCCGAGCTGCGGAAGCACTTGAGATGCGCCCATGGCGCGGAAGGCGCGGAGTTTGGGGAGCTGCGCGACACGCTCGCCGGGTTCCGCGCGCGGTACGGCGCCGAGGAGTGGCACGCGGCGCAGGGCCAGGGCGCGGCGCGCGCGCCGCCGGCTGACTCGTGGGAGCTCGCGCTGGAGGCGCGAACGGGGAAGCGGATCCGAGACGACCAGCGCGAGAAGATCGACGCGATCTCTCGGGCCACGCTCGCGGGCGGGTGCGTCGCGCAGATCCACATGGGGTTCGGGAAGTCGTCCGTCGTCGTGCCGATGCTCGTCGGGGTTTTTTTGCGCCGCACAGCGATCCGGCTGGTCGTGGTGACGCAGCCCGCGCGGCTGGTCGCGGCCGCGGCTGCGGTCGTCGGCACTCTCGTCGCGACGCACCCGACGGTGCAAGAGGGTCGCAAGCAGCCCAAGCAGCTCATCTACGTCCTCGGCGAGCGCGACTTCCGCGCGGCGCACGAGGAAATCGGGCGGATGCTGCGCGGCTGGTGCACGCACAAGCTGGTCGCGGTGATGAGCACGGCGGACATGCAGGCGCTCGTCCGAGACTTCCCGCAGCTGTTCTACGGCAACGCGGGCGCGATCGCGCACATCGCGGACGAGGTGGACGGCGAGAGCGACCCGCTCACGTGCGAGGTGGCGATCCAGGGCCGCGACACGACGGCGCACCCGGACCCCGGCATCGCGAGGAGCATGGGCGAGTACTACGAAGCGGCGTTCCTGCTCGTGCATTGTGAGCGCGCGCGGCTCTTCCAAGAGGGGCTCGAGGAGGAGTGGCGCAAGACGAGCCCCGGCGATGAGTACCCAGGGCTCCACGAGATGCGCGCGGAGCTCGAGAGCAAGCGCGCGGAGCTCGACGCGAAGCTCGATGCTCTGGACAAGCGGAGCGAGAGTGGCGTGAAGGTAGGAGCGCGGCTGCGCGCGGTGCACGCGAGCCTCGCGGGCGTCTCCGGGCCGAAGCACCGCGTCGGGTTCGGCATGCCCGACGATGCGCGGAGGCTGCTCGCCGTTCCGTATAGGCACGCCGGCGTCGCGTCGACGAGCGAGTACGTAGATCCGGAGGTGAAGGTTCTACTCACGGTGCTGAGCACGATGCGCAAATCGGATTTTGAGCTCGTACGCCTCGACGTGAAGGCGAAGTTCGGCAGCGCGGCGCTGAAGCGCATCAAGGAGCGGAGGATCTCGGATACGCTCCCGAGGCAGCTCGAGGCGGAGTACTGGGCGACGCAGCTGGCGATGCCGCAGATGCGGGTTTCCACGACGGAGACCGTGGTCGCGTTTGCGGACTTGCTCGGCGCGGCGCGAACGTTCGTCGGCTTCTCGGGGACGATGGGGATCGCGATCGACGTGCCGAAGTACGAAGCGACCGACGCGCGGGCGGGGCTGACGCTTGCGCTCATACCGGACGCCGACCGAGAGACAGGACTAAAAATCTTGGGGGCGAGGTGCCACAAGGTCCGCGCGTCGCCCTTCGGCCCGCATCGTGCGAGCGCGGTCCTTGATGTGATCAGAGACAAGATCGCTGAGCTCAGGAAGGCACGCGCGGGCGCGTTCGTGTGCGTCGTGGACGCGAGCGGCGAGCTGGGCGTGTTCGAGGACGACGTTGTTCAGGTTGAGAAGCAACTCTTCGAGCCCGTCGGGTACTTCGACGACAGCGGCGCGCTGCAAAACAAGGAAGCGCGCACGCGGTACTATAGGCACCGCGATGCTCGCGGGGTCGATAGCGATATGCCGGACGGCACGGTCGGCCTTGCGATCGTGAACATGCAGATGAGACAGAGCGCGGTGGAGCAAGCGATCTACCGGCTCCGCGGGCTTGACGCGGGAGTGCACACGCTCCGGTTCGTGGTCGCGCTGGATGCGAGCATGGCAGTGACGGGCGCGGACCTCGCGAAGCGATTCGCGGCGAACGAGGCGGCGTACATCGACGCGGCGCGGGCGCTGAAGGCGCGGCAACAGGCGCGGGCGCTCTCGGCCAAAGAGAGCGCGGCGAGCTTCGAGCATGCGCTCGCGTACGCGGAGTTCGAAGGCGGGCTGCAGACGCACACGGCTGAGCAGCAGGCCGTCGCGCAGCACATAGTCAACACGCAAGTCCTTCGGCGGTGCTACGAGCGCGACCCTCCTGTGCGCGCCGCGGGGTTTATTTTTGCTGCGGGAAAGTCGAGTATCGGCGGTGCGCTGCAGGCTCTCGGGATCGAGATATCGCAGATCCTCGAGGTGCCATCGCTGCGCATAGACCACCAGACGGCGACGCTCCGGCGGAGGCGCCGAGCAAGGCCCCGTGTTGCTCGGGAGGTACCTGTGCGACGACGGGCTCTCGCTGGAGGAGGAGGTGACGCTCGTGGCGTACGCGCAGAGCGTGTACGGGCAGTCGGACACAACGAGCGCCGCGTTACAGGCGCTCGCGACGTGCTTGCTCGAGTCGGGGTTCCTCACCAAGCGCACGCTCCTGCTCGAGAGACTGCGCACGACGCCGATCCAGACCATCCACCGCGACGTGAGGGCGGACGTTGCGCGGGCCATCGAGGCGGCGGTGGGGCCGTCGCGGAGGCTACGGGGCGCGCTGTGCCCCGCTGGCGCGCGCGTACCAGCTAGGTCCGGCTTTGGGAAGGGGCGGTATTCGAGCCGCAAGCGGGGCGCATCCTTCGTGTGAGGCGCGAAAATAGTAAGGCCTGGAGTCTGTCGCCCTTTTCTGAGCCGGCTATGCCGTCACGCGCGAAAATCGAAAAAAGAAACCCCCCCCCAAATAGCAATGCCTCTCCTGGCCTCTATAAGAGCCTTGGCATGATTCCCCTTTTCATAAAAATAACAAAACCCCGAATTTCCCCAAAAATGCACTCGGTCGCGGCGCACACGCGGAGTAGGATCAGCATCGCCGGCCGCGTCCAGTGCAAGAACGTCGCCGTGTGTCGCATGTCGGCATACGCCGACCTGTATGGGGTGTACGCGGAGGGCGCGGAAGCCGACGGCGAGACTCCGGGGCGCGGCGTTTTGATCGGCCGGATGGAGCCAACGCGGATGTGCCCACGGTGCCAGTTTACAATCGGCTACGAGCTCGACATCGTCGAGGCGGGAGGAGAGGAGTGCGCCGTGTGCTTTCGGCCGATGCTCCTCGGTGTCAAGTGGAATGCCGACGCGTGCAGGCACCGTTTCTGCCCCGCGTGCACGCACCGAATGCTCTTCGGGATGCCGCGCCCGACGTACGAGTCGTACCAGTCGCGTCTGGGCGACCTCGTGGAGCTGCACGACGACGGCCGTATGGTCGCGGGCGTCGACACGTTCACGGTCGATTTGCGGAATTGGCAAGTGGAGCGTTGCGAAAGCAGACGTCTCTAGCATGCTTGAGGATGCGGACAAATTCACAGGATACTCGAGCCTAAAGGAGCCCAACTGGCCGCGACAAAAACGCGAAGATTCCATGGTGCCGAAAGAGCGGAATCGCGACTTTGGCGTCGCATTTGGTTCTGGCCTCGGCTCCGGCTCCGGCTTTGGCTCTGTCGCGACGGCGCACACGCGGATCGCGCGCGTACTCGCGGACGCCCTTCGGAACCAGAAGAACGGGGCGGCCCCTGTGATGTTTTAGTGAAGGGGCCGCAACGCGGCCCTGATGGGGGCCGTCTTGGGCCCGTTTTCCACAAAAAAAACCTAGCA
>Ga0247832_1005104_pt1 | contig 15562 bp, 15 predicted proteins | sample LaCruzMarch2015__10_FD_192407 | JGI IMG/M metagenome (GOLD analysis project Ga0247832, IMG submission 192407) | Freshwater microbial communities from meromictic Lake La Cruz, Castile-La Mancha, Spain - LaCruzMarch2015_4m | ecosystem: Environmental > Aquatic > Freshwater > Lake | place: Spain... | reverse complement strand
GGTTCATCACATGTTTACTACCACCCCAAGTAGGTTAGAAATAAAACCAGATCGCAACAATGTTGATTGTCATTTACAAGTACAGTTTTGTTCGCAAGTTGATTGTTGTTTGACTCATTCTATTTGTAAGTGATGGTATTAATAGATGATATCCTTGTCAGGCGCACACTCTCCGGCATATTTTATGGGTGTTTCACACTATTATCATGCCACAGTCGACGGCGCGTCCGGTAGAAATCGTCCATACTATATGCTGAGCGATTGGTATGCCGCCATCGGTCGAAAGGAGGTGATATATGCTGCAGAATTGGCCGTATACCACGAGCGAGGTCGGCTCGGCGGTATGCAGCCGTTGGGTCAGAAAGTGACATGTTTGTCCCCCAGAGATTTTGGCGATACTCACACCCTCCTAACAGTCCATCGGTATGCATCTCAGGAGCACGCCTATAAAACCATCAGTGTTCCACGGAATCTGTTGAACGTATACGTGCATTCGTCACGAACGGCAACGGAAATCCCATCGTCAAAGCTAGGTGCGCCGCGGTGGCGGTTTTTGTCTTGTTGCGAGAAAATAGTACCTGAACGGTTCTTTTGTACCAAGCCTACGTAGGAATGGACCAATCCTACGTATTTTTCGCCCCTCCCGCTTCCGCAACATCAGTATCTCCGCTCCCTCAAGCACAACATGAAAGTTACAATGACCACAAAAAATGGCTGCTGAGCCGAGTGCGGCAAGGAGCAAGGAGGAGGGGACCGGCAGCGTCAATCTCAAGACGTGCAGGTAGTGTATGATCGTCAAGTATTGCGGTGCTGCGTGTCAAAAGAAGCATTGGGCAACGCACAAAAAGCCATGCAAACAACGTGCGGCCGAGCTACATGATGAAGCTCTCTTTAAGGACCGGCCCCCGAGGAAGGACGGGGAATGCCCATTTGCTTCCTACCAATGCCAAAAACTATTATTTCGTGCGCCTCGCTTTCACCCGCGACTATATCGTCTGTACCAATTTATGATCTCGCAAAAGCAAATGAGGTGTTGGCAAAGGAAAATATGGAACATTATTACACATGCTGCGGGAAGACTATTTGTAGAGGATGAATGCACTCCTTCTTTGAATCTGGTAATGATGATAAGTGTCCCTTTTGCAATTCCGACTGTAACAAACTTTGCAATTCCGACTGTAACAAACCAGATGAAGAGCGTTCTCGGGAACTGATGAGGCGGGTGGCAGCAACTGATCCCACTTCAATTTGTGTACTGGCTAATTTTTATCACAAGGGATTATACGGTTTACAACGGGATCGGGCAAAGGCAATGGAACTATATGTTAGGGAAGCAAATCTTGGTTTAGTGAGGCACATTCCGAATTGGGTCACATGTATCATGCAGGGGGAAATTTGAAGAAGGCCAAGTTCCACTTCGAGGCCGCAGCTATGGCAGGACATGAAGAGGCAAGGTGCAATTTTGGAAACATGGAGGCACAGTCCGGAAATATGGAACGAGCTGTTAAACATTGGACAATTGCTGCATCAGCTGGGGAATTTGGTGCCATGAATCATTTCAGTATAGGGTTTGAAAATGGATATGTTAGTCAAGAATCAATTGACTCAACTTTGGTAGCTTACAATAGCTTATATACGTAGTGTATGAAATGTTGTTTGAGATGCATAAATACGTGATGGATGTGAACTCAGAACATGCTGGCCGGGACTTACTATGGGACCCACGTGCGGAGCAAAAAGGTGTAAAAAAAGAAAATTAGTAGCAACGCCATCACTGTGAATATAGATGTATAATCATCGAATTCCCCTCCATTTGTTTGTGTCACGTTTTGTTTCGAATATGCAATAGAACATCATCTTTTCCACTTCTTCCTACTCCGGCAATACGTGTACGAGTCAAAGTACAACTGATAATGGCATTCATAATAATCTTCCCCATTTGGACTCTCTTGCATCTTGATTGCTTTCTTAATGGTCATGTTAGTAAAGAATCAATGGACTCAACTTTGAAAGCATACAATAATTCCTGTGCTGAGATGAGAAGTGAAGCCAGAGACAATTATATCCAAACGATTGCAATGACAATATCACTCCCATTCTAGAACTAACACACCTACGAACACACCTACGTAGATAATGAAGCAACCGGAAGAAGAAGGAGAGGAGGGCATGACAGAGGAGGGAAGAGAAAAGCAGCAGTGGTCGTGGTAAAAAGAGTCAAGGGGAGGATAACAATTGATGTGTCTTGTTTCATCGAGGGGAAAGTGAAGCAGCAGTGGTGGTGAGAAAGAGTCAAGCGGGGGGATAACAATCTATGTGACACATCATTTTCATAATGTTGTCATTTTTATTGCTTGGTATTTCCTGTGACAACTACGCTACAGCCACGCCCCCCCCCCAGTGAAAGCAAACGCTACCCTCCTCAGTCTTCTATTATTGTATTTATCCATAAACATCACCCTTGGCCAAACACCTTTGTATAACAGAAGATGGCCTTGTATTTAATACTGCCTCGGGTGTACCAATAGTAACAACGACTGCCTCTCGTCCATCCTCAAGTACAATACGTGGGATAGCCACCCCCACTGCTCTGCCACCCAACCCTTTGCGTTCATGAATTAAATCACAAATCATTTTTGTGGACCAATCATTTTGATAATATTGATTGGGACCACTGGCCAATTTGATATGCGTGTTTCTTCCCATGCTCTCTCCAAAAACATTTGCATTCCCCCGTCGTTCGGCATTATATGCTCATATTTGTCTTCGTCCGTTCCAATCCATATTTCGCTGAGAGAGAGGGATCATTGTCTCATCGATTTGGCGCCTCACCTTCTTCCCGATGCTCCCTCCGCTCCGTTAAAAATTCATCATGATTCTCATCGTCTTCGTCATACACTACGCTCCTTCTCCAGACTATAATGCCTTCATCAATAATTTCTTCTCCCACCCCCTCTTCGTGCCCGATTGCGTCCTCCATCTCTTCCATTGTTGTTCGTCTTCAGGATATTTCGTCTCCGTCTCGTGGGTCGGTGGGGAAGGTTGAACGATGGACGCGCCAAAATAGACACAACAAATGATGTTCTCGTGTCAGAATTGATAATTTGTTGATTGTCACAGTTACGCCTAATCGATAGAGAGCTCATCGAGGCGATTTCAACCGTCGTATCCTCCTAAATTTCGCGTCGTTTTTCGACCGCGACGACGCTGTTTTGGCCCTGCAAATGGTCTAATTATCATCGCTATGCAAAGAGGGAAGGCCTGATCGAGGTCTGCACGCCACCAGTCCACTCGATAGAGCTCGTCATTGCCCTTCGAATGGTCGTATAAACGCATTTTTTGGGTCGTTTGATCTGTGGCGGGAACGATGCCTTTGATGTCCCAAGTTTGATGGACATGATGACGACAACAACAACACCAACAGCAGCGGCAACAACACGAACATGGATAACGGAAATTTCTGACACGTGCGACTTTGGTTTATTCAACCTTCCGCTGGGAACATGCTCCTTTGTCGTCGTTGACAAATTGCGCAGCGAGGAAAAGCACAAGGTGAGAGCAAAACAACAAAAATGTTAGGATAGATGGATGCCATAGTGATGCAATGACAATATATTTTCTGCTTTTTACATATGTTGTGTACGAAACGGGGTGCACATTCTTATTTTTCCGTCATTGCTCTCTCTTTTTCTCTCACACACACTTTTTTACCAACACAAATCAATACACCATGACCTAAACAACAACAATATAATAACACACACCGACATGTATAATATTACAAAACTAGAATTCACCAAAGTCAGAAGGAGGGGCAGCGAGAAAAGTTTACTCCATCGACCCCTCCATCCCGCGTCCGTGTACTGTCATTGGTAATCATGTAATAGATTTACATTTATTGGCCGAGGCGGGTTTGTTCGATGATCTCACTCTCGTCACCACGGCACTACCACTGCCCCTTGACGACGAGGAGGAAAATGACAACGACGAAGATATCATCACTGGCAATAATGACAATACAAACACGACGACGACGACGACGACGACTAGTATTGACGACAACAACAACAACAACAACAACAACAACAACAACAACAACAACAACAACAACAACAACAACAACAACATTGACTTTCATCCACGAATAGTCTTCTCGACGACTAATTTAGATGCATATATGCAATGTAATTCTCAAGTTTGGTTGGCCGTACGTAATCGTTTACTTAGTCTTTTCGTCCTAGATGATGTTATTATTGCAACTGCTGCCGTTGATACTACGACCAATTCCAATGATGATGATGATGACGACAGCAATGACGCACCAAAAACAATGGCAAATAATGCAAAGTCGTCGAGTAGGAGGAGGAGGAGAATGACGACGACAAGAATATTAATCCGACCAGACAATCGGTTACAAAACAATCCACCTCTTCAACAAGCTGCCTTCCATCCACTATCAACGGTTAGATATCATTTGCCATGCACGATAGGCGATTATACCGACTTTTATTCCAGTCGTGAACATGCCACGAATGTCGGGAGTATGTTTCGCGGTAAGGAAGATGCATTACAACCCAATTGGTTACATTGTCCTATTGGCTATCATGGTCGATGTAGTAGTATCCATGTTGGTGGTAGCAGTAGCAGTACGGAAGATGATGTTAATGCGACGACAGATTATGATGATGATGATATGAGGAGTGGGAGGAGGGTGACAGTACGACGGCCCTGTGGTCAATTACAGCTTGACTCTAATAATCCCAAGAAGGGGAGTATATATGGCCCTACCAAATCACTTGATTTTGAATTAGAAGTTGCCTTCCTCGTGGGTGGTGGTGGTGCTGCTACTTTAAATAATAATCCTCTTACAATAAGTGAGGCACGAAAACGTATATTTGGTTATGTATTATTAAATGATTGGAGTGCACGTGACATACAAAAATGGGAATATGTGCCATTGGGGCCATTCACATCAAAGAATTTTGCCACGACGATTAGTCCATGGATTATATCCCCCATGGCATTAGAGCCATATTGGTGTGAAACGTCTGCTATAGTACAGGGAGGAGGCGGAGGCGAGAATAGTTATAATGAGGATCCAATACCGTTGGATTATTTACAAGATTCAGAGTATGGTAGTTATAATGTACATTTATCAGCATCTATCCAACCAGCAATGTCACCCATTGCAACTATTGTATGTCAATCTAATTTACGAAATATGTATTGGTCCTCAGTACAGCAACTGGTACATCATTCTGTCACGGGTTGTCCTATCCGAACTGGGGATATGTTAGCATCAGGTACAATATCAGGGACACAGCCTAATAGCTTTGGTAGTATGTTAGAATTAAGCTGGGGTGGGACACGTGATGTGAAACTTGATGGAGATATAACACGACAATATATAGAAGATGGGGATACTGTCATTATGAAGGGTTGGTGTGGTGACAATGATAGCGGAAGTGGAGGAGGAGGGAGTATGAAAGGTCCTGGACGGGTCGGATTCGGGTCATGTGCGGCAACGATATTGCCTGCTATTCCATTTCCATACGATACCATTACTCGGAAGGAACCATCGGCGGGTCTCGACAGATTTACTCAATTCCAATTGCGGGATGTTGCTACATCATCTTCGACGTCATTGTCATGGTCGCGGAGGGTGCGTATTGCCCTGTCTGCCAAGAGAATTACACACAAGACGATATTACTACCCCATGATCAACATTCGCCTGTGCTAGAATTCGTTGATAGATCGATAGTAAGACGGGGTGGAGATAGTAGCATTGTTAGGATTACTCAGATTCATGCAATATTCGAGTTCCTCGATTCATCCTTTCCCAATCAAGGGGGACAATTACTTCCTCCAGACCCATTGGCACGCGCCTCGGCAATTGAAGTGGCCGAAATTATTGACAGCATCAATTATTGGAAGAGTGCAGGAGGTGATGTATCTACTTTTACTAAATGTAACGCCTTCAGGGTTGGACTAGCCAGTCTTGAGTTGCTATTAATGTCATACCATACTCCTCCTTCAACACAACCAGGAGTTAGCATTTCCGCAGGAGGTGGTCCATTCGCGATTGGTACTTTTGGACCAAATTTGGCAGACATTTGGCTGATACCATTATTACACGACACACGGCTTTTAGGAATTGATACTAGGGTTTACTCTACATTAACGAGCATTGAAATGGCATGTCATGACCATCCTTGGTTTCTTGGTAGCGCTGACTGAGAAAAGTGTGTTTTGCAATTCTGACAAAAACAGGCAGACAAACAAATAATGACCAGGGAGCAGCAAATGACTCTGCTGCCATTTTTTGCTGGCTAAATACTTTGAATATGATGGTTAGGTTTGCAGCAGGATCAGATAAACAATGGAGCTTTACGCTAGGACGGTAGAGCTTGGATAGAGAGGCACATTATTACCTGGGTGACGATTATGATGCTGAAGAGGGAGACTTGAAGACGGCCAAGATCCAGTGCTTCATCATTGATCTTTCAAAAGAGAGAATGTCGGTTGAGAGCGATGGTGAATTGCTACAATATGCGCGGCAGATGGTGAGAGATCACATTGCATCTTCCCTAACGGTGGAGTAATTGAAAGGAATAGAAGAAGGCCAAGTTCCACCACACTTTTTGATTAGATCTTATGTACACAAATTATCCTATCTGTTTCATGACATGTCATACACGTAACTACCTCTACCTTGTCTTCATAACCCCATCTGACAATCCTCAGATGGTGAAGCAATACCCATTCCTAAACTGTTCAAATGTTGCATATTTGTGTGATCGACCTGTACCCAGCTGACTTGGTGCCCATTATCATCTGTTTTCACTATGGTGTGACTTACAACTGCGCCGCTCCTTCCTCTTCCCTTGTTGCCTCACAAAACAATGCAAAATTATTGTCCTCCGAATGGTGTGGGAAATGTTGACGGTAAGAATAAGATTGAGTAGCATATCCATGATGCAGGAAGGTCAATGAGCTAGCCTGCTGCAAAGTCATATAATATGGACAAGGCTCATACGGATTTACACTTTTGATAGTTTGAAGTCTTACACTTTGCTGTGTAGATGGTGTTGTGGTAGACGTATCACTTGGAAGTCTAATAAGCGGTGTGAGGTTGTACAGAGAAGGTCGATCTTGTGATGATATCTCTTGAGTATAGGCTCGACTCTCCCTGGCTTCTCGCTGACGATTCGCCTCAAGTTGAACAGTGAGATTCTGCATCAGACCAACCACTTGTCCAAACGCTTGACCAAGGGGTGTATCTTTCTCTTTTGCTGTAAGCCGTGGCAGATAGATTTTCTCGACATGATTATCTTCGTTGATAGCGGAGCAGACTGAAGGCGCCGTCTTGCTTTCTTCGTCTCTGGCGTTGATAGAGCAGTATAAGCCATTGAATTTTGACTGAAATTCTTTGCGACTCTTTCCACTATTCAATCGATACCTTTGTAAGTGGCTCTTAACTCGTGCATTCGTGATGTCAAGATTCGGAGTCATTAGTTCGACAATTGCATTAGGAGTTGCATGCCTGAGTCCTATCTCGAAGACGGTGGAGACAAAGTCTCGATGGAGCTGTGTATTTTGATGACGCAACACAATGATTAAAGCAAATTGAGAATAAAGGAGTGAAGAAGGGATTAGCATTTATCATTCTTGCCGATATACACATTGGACAATGACACTTACTTCATCAGTCCAGACATGATTACCATCACTCTTTCCCTTTTTGCGATCGGGCTGCATGATACACACATTATCCCATCGGCCCATCATCTTGCCTTCGACAAGGGCTCCAACTTCATCGCTCGATAGATTCTTTTCTTCATGTAATCTCTTCTTTTCTCGTGGGGTACTTTTTAGTTCCCCCAAAAATCTCTCAATACTTTCTCTAATTCTATTTTATAGGGCTTTTCTTATTCTATTCTATTAGAACAACTCTTCACGTGGGAACTCCTAGACTTTGTAGAACGTGTTCTTGAAAAAAAATCTTTTCTCCACGAGGTGTCAATGATTTGATTCATTCCGAGTATCGGCTAGAGTTCGCTTCTGAGAAAATGGCAAGGATCCTCTATTTTAGATCTCGCGGTCTTACGATAGAACATCTGGAGTTAATAGTAAAATCCAGTGTACAACACACAGAGAATAGGATCCGATCACTCGCTTTCCATTCCATAGAGCGCCCTCGCCACCATCAAGCAACCCCGTGAACCATCAAGAGCATGACTACTCCCACTATTGACTCTACCGACACTGTTGCCGTGGTAAACGGAGGGGACAAGGTGTTGAGTTTGATGGAGACAATGAATGAATCCGAGACTGAAGAACAAGGGCAGCAGCTTGTTCGGCTTCATGGCACTCCTACTGCTCCTACTACTACTGCTGCTGAGAAGTCGAGCATGACTACTCCCACTATTGACTCTATCGACACTGCTGCCGTGGTAAACGGAGGGGACAAGGTGTTGAGTTTGACGGAGACAATGAATGAATCCGAGACTGAAGAACAAGGGCAGCAGCTTGTTCGGCTTCATGGCACTCCTACTGCTCCTACTACTACTGCTGCTGAGAAGTCGGGGTTTAAGTACGACACATGGTTTAAAGACTCTGAGATGGATCAAGATCAGCTCATCCATGAAGAGGAAGAAGACGAAGAGGAGCCGTACGAATTCCCCGAAAGTACATTCACCTTCCTCATCACCGAGAATGTATTCTCCGTTGGCTTTGCCACTGCAATCATGACCCAGATACTCTCCTTGACGTGTCTCTTCCTCGCGTTCAAGAATCAAATGAGCTCAGGAGGACCTGGGAATGAACTGGGGTTGGCAGCTGAAGTTAGTAAAGAAGTTCACGCGACAAGGTACATTGCTATTCTACTTGCCATCCTGAATGAATCAGAGGTCCCACGGGCGCTCGAGCTAGTAGGGAAGGCGTTCCAACAGAAGGCATCTGCCAAGGATAGGATTAGCTTCAAACGAATCGTATTCTCTTCTTGCATGCGCTTCTTGCTTGGTTACACATTCCTTTGTTCTGTATTCGTTGTTATTGTCCAGGTAACAGACGTGCTCAGTATGTTTATGAATATTTTGGCTCTCCAGTTTGTGGAGGGTATTGACGATGTAATCTACGAGTTGGCAAAGCGAGGATTTCTTGGTCGCGCAATCATGAGCGCATGCGAACCAGTGTGCATGGAAATTGATGCAGAATCAAGCGATGGAAAGCTGAACTCTGTAGCCGTGTGGTCCAACCGAATTGTTAGGTTCTTCTTTACGTTCAACATTGTTTTTGGGTAAGTAGTAGAGCATGATCTTGAAGAAACTTCATATTATATTAATCTTTTGTCGTCGCTAACAAATCTGGCTTGTGTTTGTTATTCTGTATTTTGCGAAGCTGGGGTGCTGTAACTTATTACGGCAGCACCCAAAGAGTTGGCGATTACCGCTGCACATCAATCACCGTTATGTTTGGAGATGGAGTAGTAGGAGGACCGACAGCTCCGGATGAGTACTGGGGCGGTGCTTACGTCAACGGCGAAGAGAAGCTTCTAATGTATTCTCACTTTAACGGAGTTTACATCGAAGATGGTGAAGTGCTCGTCTTGATTTTTCATGTATAAAACGACCATTGTCGATTGCTCACACATTCATATCATATCATACAGGCCTTGTCAATGGTTTTCCTAGGTTCGTTGAACAAAACAAGGTGGATGGACATCCGTACAAGGAAGTCATTCCTGCTGAAATCATTTACTGTTCGGACATTGGGTCCTGGGTATTTTGGCATCCCAACATCAAGACCTCTCCCCCCAACAAGCCCGAGTATGAGGTAAGTAAAACAATTTATAACTATAATTTCTATCATTGTCTAACACTCCACTTCCCACGATTGATCGATATATCTTGTGCTTCCTTTATTCAGAACGACTGCTTTTGGCTCATGAAATCCGAGGCCACGTCCTCATTTGACATCATTGAAAGTGGTTTGAGTACGTGGTACATGTGGGATGGAAGCGTTGAGCCTGGAATCAATGTTGTAATCAAGTGCAATGATTGCGGCGAGGAGGGGAATATGGAGTCGTGCAACTACAATGGCGAGTGCGGTCTAAATGGCGAAATGCTTTGCAATTGTGATTCTGGATACTATGGAACAAAATGCGAATACAAAGCCCCGTGCAACGTGATGGAATGTGAGTGTTTTATATACTTTATTACCATATAATCGTATATCATTGTATTTGCGTGTTTTGTTCTCATTATAACGCCTGAATTACAACACCACAGCTGAAAAGGATGAGGATACCAAGCTTGCATTAGTTGCTGAGAAAGCCAGTGAATTCCTTACAATCTATGGAAAGCCTGTCTACGTAATAAACGAAATGAGTGGTCAGCCAATAAGCCTCCTCCGCCTCGGTTATCCTGAAGTTGATACAGGCCTGTTTACTGACGATGACTTTATGATGTATAACAATGTCTCCACCGAGTTCCAGGAGTTCATTGAAGGACCCTATTCTGTCGTCATGAAGTATACTGGGTTACGTTGGCTTGGTGAGTTCAGAAAGCTAGCATTGGTTGTCCAACAAAAAATGAGATGGATACTTCTAATTATTCCTTATTCTTTCAAAACCCTTGTCGTTTTCCTTTCCCACGTTCTCTATTGGAACAGGTGATCTCATGCCACCAGGAAAGTATTATTACAGTAGCACTGTAAGCGATGCCCCGGAGGAGGTGAGTTTTCTTTTTTTCATTTGTTAAAAAAACTTTTGGTCCGCATTGATTGAATTGTTATTACTCCAACTGATGGATTCAAAACTTACTTCACACAGTACCACGCCTTCTGGGACAATGCATTCAGTGGCCTCGGAGAGTCGGACAACAGTACATTCATTATCAGTGCTCCAGCCTTGGGCACATTCGATCCGGTGGGGGTTGACTTTTACGAAATGCGTCGTCGGAACATCCCCAACAGTACCTTTGATTATGGTCCGATGGGCGTACTCATCCCTCTCATTGATTACCAGGGAAGTGGGTTCTTTCACTGCAGTGACTAATAAAAGAAGAAGAACCAGGTTTTGGACTGTTAGGTGCAATTATGATTTTACGTTAGGCGACCTGGCGCTTCGATGAATACTGGCGATGAGTAGTTTTAGTTTTTGACTGTTTTGTGTTAGCCGACGAATGTTGAGGTCTTATTTTGAGTGCGTTGATCAAGGGAATAACAATGTTGATGAGACTATAGAAAAAAAAAACTAATTGTGTATTGAGTCTTGGTGCCAAGCAATTGCAAACCATTTTGTGCTTCGATTGATTAGAATTCAATGTATTCGTAGTAAAAAAATTGGTTGGTTGGGGGTTCGAGTTCCCGCCCATTCATTGTCCACCACGGCTCATGTATTGAGGCGATGATGTTGTTCCGCGGAGCCGCACTATCGTCATTGCAAAAGCAACTTGCTACTGCATCGTCCTCTTCTTCCAGCGTGTCGTCGTCGGCGTCAGTTGCCGCGTCTGTGACCGCGGTCGTGCTCGTGACCGCCTCTTCCTACGGAGCCGAATCGTCGTCCAACGAGCCGGCGCGGACGAATGGCGATGACGGTCATTATTTGACCGCGCCGGCGGTTGGCGCTCGCGGCGCGGCATTTCCTCCCGATAACGGCGTGGCGCTCTGCCGGGCGGCTGGGCCGCGGCAATCGCAATCGGCGCTAGGCAGTACTGCTCAGAAGTTGCTAGGAAGTCGCTAGGAAGTCGCTAGGAGAGAAAAAACAAGTTGTTACCCGACTCGTAGTAGTTCGACAATTGCATTAGGAGTTGCATGCCTGAGTCCTATCTCGAAGACGGTGGAGACAAAGTCTCGATGGAGCTGTGTATTTTGATGACGCAACACAATGATTAAAGCAAATTGAGAATAAAGGAGTGAAGAAGGGATTAGCATTTATCATTCTTGCCGATATACACATTGGACAATGACACTTACTTCATCAGTCCAGACATGATTACCATCACTCTTTCCCTTTTTGCGATCGGGCTGCATGATACACACATTATCCCATCGGCCCATCATCTTGCCTTCGACAAGGGCTCCAACTTCATCGCTCGATAGATTCTTTTCTTCATGTAATCTCTTCTTTTCTCGTGGGGTACTTTTTAGTTCCCCCAAAAATCTCTCAATACTTTCTCTAATTCTATTTTATAGGGCTTTTCTTATTCTATTCTATTAGAACAACTCTTCACGTGGGAACTCCTAGACTTTGTAGAACGTGTTCTTGAAAAAAAATCTTTTCTCCACGAGGTGTCAATGATTTGATTCATTCCGAGTATCGGCTAGAGTTCGCTTCTGAGAAAATGGCAAGGATCCTCTATTTTAGATCTCGCGGTCTTACGATAGAACATCTGGAGTTAATAGTAAAATCCAGTGTACAACACACAGAGAATAGGATCCGATCACTCGCTTTCCATTCCATAGAGCGCCCTCGCCACCATCAAGCAACCCCGTGAACCATCAAGAGCATGACTACTCCCACTATTGACTCTACCGACACTGTTGCCGTGGTAAACGGAGGGGACAAGGTGTTGAGTTTGATGGAGACAATGAATGAATCCGAGACTGAAGAACAAGGGCAGCAGCTTGTTCGGCTTCATGGCACTCCTACTGCTCCTACTACTACTGCTGCTGAGAAGTCGAGCATGACTACTCCCACTATTGACTCTATCGACACTGCTGCCGTGGTAAACGGAGGGGACAAGGTGTTGAGTTTGACGGAGACAATGAATGAATCCGAGACTGAAGAACAAGGGCAGCAGCTTGTTCGGCTTCATGGCACTCCTACTGCTCCTACTACTACTGCTGCTGAGAAGTCGGGGTTTAAGTACGACACATGGTTTAAAGACTCTGAGATGGATCAAGATCAGCTCATCCATGAAGAGGAAGAAGACGAAGAGGAGCCGTACGAATTCCCCGAAAGTACATTCACCTTCCTCATCACCGAGAATGTATTCTCCGTTGGCTTTGCCACTGCAATCATGACCCAGATACTCTCCTTGACGTGTCTCTTCCTCGCGTTCAAGAATCAAATGAGCTCAGGAGGACCTGGGAATGAACTGGGGTTGGCAGCTGAAGTTAGTAAAGAAGTTCACGCGACAAGGTACATTGCTATTCTACTTGCCATCCTGAATGAATCAGAGGTCCCACGGGCGCTCGAGCTAGTAGGGAAGGCGTTCCAACAGAAGGCATCTGCCAAGGATAGGATTAGCTTCAAACGAATCGTATTCTCTTCTTGCATGCGCTTCTTGCTTGGTTACACATTCCTTTGTTCTGTATTCGTTGTTATTGTCCAGGTAACAGACGTGCTCAGTATGTTTATGAATATTTTGGCTCTCCAGTTTGTGGAGGGTATTGACGATGTAATCTACGAGTTGGCAAAGCGAGGATTTCTTGGTCGCGCAATCATGAGCGCATGCGAACCAGTGTGCATGGAAATTGATGCAGAATCAAGCGATGGAAAGCTGAACTCTGTAGCCGTGTGGTCCAACCGAATTGTTAGGTTCTTCTTTACGTTCAACATTGTTTTTGGGTAAGTAGTAGAGCATGATCTTGAAGAAACTTCATATTATATTAATCTTTTGTCGTCGCTAACAAATCTGGCTTGTGTTTGTTATTCTGTATTTTGCGAAGCTGGGGTGCTGTAACTTATTACGGCAGCACCCAAAGAGTTGGCGATTACCGCTGCACATCAATCACCGTTATGTTTGGAGATGGAGTAGTAGGAGGACCGACAGCTCCGGATGAGTACTGGGGCGGTGCTTACGTCAACGGCGAAGAGAAGCTTCTAATGTATTCTCACTTTAACGGAGTTTACATCGAAGATGGTGAAGTGCTCGTCTTGATTTTTCATGTATAAAACGACCATTGTCGATTGCTCACACATTCATATCATATCATACAGGCCTTGTCAATGGTTTTCCTAGGTTCGTTGAACAAAACAAGGTGGATGGACATCCGTACAAGGAAGTCATTCCTGCTGAAATCATTTACTGTTCGGACATTGGGTCCTGGGTATTTTGGCATCCCAACATCAAGACCTCTCCCCCCAACAAGCCCGAGTATGAGGTAAGTAAAACAATTTATAACTATAATTTCTATCATTGTCTAACACTCCACTTCCCACGATTGATCGATATATCTTGTGCTTCCTTTATTCAGAACGACTGCTTTTGGCTCATGAAATCCGAGGCCACGTCCTCATTTGACATCATTGAAAGTGGTTTGAGTACGTGGTACATGTGGGATGGAAGCGTTGAGCCTGGAATCAATGTTGTAATCAAGTGCAATGATTGCGGCGAGGAGGGGAATATGGAGTCGTGCAACTACAATGGCGAGTGCGGTCTAAATGGCGAAATGCTTTGCAATTGTGATTCTGGATACTATGGAACAAAATGCGAATACAAAGCCCCGTGCAACGTGATGGAATGTGAGTGTTTTATATACTTTATTACCATATAATCGTATATCATTGTATTTGCGTGTTTTGTTCTCATTATAACGCCTGAATTACAACACCACAGCTGAAAAGGATGAGGATACCAAGCTTGCATTAGTTGCTGAGAAAGCCAGTGAATTCCTTACAATCTATGGAAAGCCTGTCTACGTAATAAACGAAATGAGTGGTCAGCCAATAAGCCTCCTCCGCCTCGGTTATCCTGAAGTTGATACAGGCCTGTTTACTGACGATGACTTTATGATGTATAACAATGTCTCCACCGAGTTCCAGGAGTTCATTGAAGGACCCTATTCTGTCGTCATGAAGTATACTGGGTTACGTTGGCTTGGTGAGTTCAGAAAGCTAGCATTGGTTGTCCAACAAAAAATGAGATGGATACTTCTAATTATTCCTTATTCTTTCAAAACCCTTGTCGTTTTCCTTTCCCACGTTCTCTATTGGAACAGGTGATCTCATGCCACCAGGAAAGTATTATTACAGTAGCACTGTAAGCGATGCCCCGGAGGAGGTGAGTTTTCTTTTTTTCATTTGTTAAAAAAACTTTTGGTCCGCATTGATTGAATTGTTATTACTCCAACTGATGGATTCAAAACTTACTTCACACAGTACCACGCCTTCTGGGACAATGCATTCAGTGGCCTCGGAGAGTCGGACAACAGTACATTCATTATCAGTGCTCCAGCCTTGGGCACATTCGATCCGGTGGGGGTTGACTTTTACGAAATGCGTCGTCGGAACATCCCCAACAGTACCTTTGATTATGGTCCGATGGGCGTACTCATCCCTCTCATTGATTACCAGGGAAGTGGGTTCTTTCACTGCAGTGACTAATAAAAGAAGAAGAACCAGGTTTTGGACTGTTAGGTGCAATTATGATTTTACGTTAGGCGACCTGGCGCTTCGATGAATACTGGCGATGAGTAGTTTTAGTTTTTGACTGTTTTGTGTTAGCCGACGAATGTTGAGGTCTTATTTTGAGTGCGTTGATCAAGGGAATAACAATGTTGATGAGACTATAGAAAAAAAAAACTAATTGTGTATTGAGTCTTGGTGCCAAGCAA
>Ga0247832_1005099_pt1 | contig 15568 bp, 12 predicted proteins | sample LaCruzMarch2015__10_FD_192407 | JGI IMG/M metagenome (GOLD analysis project Ga0247832, IMG submission 192407) | Freshwater microbial communities from meromictic Lake La Cruz, Castile-La Mancha, Spain - LaCruzMarch2015_4m | ecosystem: Environmental > Aquatic > Freshwater > Lake | place: Spain... | reverse complement strand
CGTCTTGTCGCCCGTGTGCAGATACCATCCCAGCGCGCCAAGCAAGGGGCCGACCCTCGTGCGGCTCCCGTGCAGGCGCGGTAGGATTTTTTGGAGAATCTCGTCGTCGAGGTCCGACTTCCACTTGCCGGCTTCCCATGCAGCTTTATCCGCAGCAGTTCGCAAGACACCTTGAGATACGCGCAACAACGGGAAGCTTAAATATCACTGACCCCTCTGATTGAATATACTCAATCAGGCATATCGACATTTATCAGGGGAGGACCAAAATCAGGTATTTTTTCAGACTTTTTCAACATCTTTTTATATTCTTTGGGATTTTCTTTTTTTAATTTTTCGAGATTTGAGTCGATTTCTGCTAAAAATGCCTCTGGATTCCCTAAAAGTGATGGTTCTGTTAATGAGGAAAGTGCTAACTCTGCATTGATATCTCCTTTTTTTGCAAGGATTTTTAGACTCTTTATGTAAGAAGGTTTATTTTTCTCGAATTCATCTACCCAATAAGCTGCTTTTTTAGCACATTTTTTAGTCCCAAACCCAATGTCATAATTTAAACTCGTCTTTTGTTGAGCACTAGGTTCCCCTGCTTCTGCTTGTTTTAGAGTATTTTTAAACTCCTCCTCGCACTCGTTTTGATATGCGAGAGTGCAAGACTTCCAATGATCGTCAAAGATCGCCCAAATATAGTCTTGATCAGCAGCCATTTTCATCCATTTAAATGCGAGATCTATGGTTTCTACAGATCGATCAACATATTCCTCATACTGTTTACGATAAAATTCTCCAAGGTAGAATTGAGCTTCTGCCGATCCATCTAATCCGGCTTTTTCAAGCCAAAATAGACCATTTTTTAGAGATTGCGCTACTCCGACCCCTTCAAAAAAGCACTTACCAATTATAAACCTTGCAAAGATATTTCCATCATTTGCAATTGGTAACAATATATTAAAACCGCGAATCCGCGATGATTTTGTTGGGCGATACAAAGTTGCTGGTGGTTTTAACCATCCGTCAAGTTGCCGCAAACCCTCCAATAGTGGTTTGTGAAAGATATCCCCCAACCGAAGTAATTCACTGTATAAAGTAGCAAAGCTTACCGTGTCATTTAGTGAAAATTCTCCGATTTTTATTTTCTCTGCAATTTGAGTTTCATCAAATGGACCAAGTGATCGATTATTTTTGTGAATGTAAAATTCCATTGTTACCAAAAATTAAATTCCTGAAGATTTTTAATTAATAAATGCAAGGCCAATCTTTACCATGAAAACGCCCATTGATTCGGTTAACAAGTCTTTTTACTCCACCCGCGCTGGGCGATCCGCTCAACCGCCTCGAGCAAGGTCTCGATGTCCGATTGCCAGTCGTCCATAGAAAACTACGACACAATAACCTGAAATGGCCTCAGGAACATTTTTACTGTTATCTCGCTCTCTTGCGTGACTGGAATTTCATCCACTAGTTGTTCAACCTCACCCTCATATTCCCTTTCGTCGAACCCCTCATGATAAACATCTTCTTCATCTTTTTCGGGAACAATTTTATAAGCGGGGCGCGAGACAAGCCATAGACCCTTGAGCTTTGTGATATCTGGCACTCCGCGGCAGAGTTCGCAGGAGACGATGCCCCCACCGCCCTTGTATAGTCTATCCTGCCATGTGAGAACCAAGTCCGTAGGATTCCCGATCTCATCCGCATTTGCGGACTTCGGCATACCCGCGAAGGAGATTACCAGTTCCCGATAGTCATTACGATAAATCGCCCGGCTTATCGGAAAGGTGAAAAATGCATGATCAAGATCCCTGCGACGGAACCATTGAGCGTTACCAGTGAAAGTAGGCCAGTAGATGATTTCTTCGGACATAGAGCGTTAATGGTTAGATTTTTGGCAGGCGGCAGCGACCTGTTTTATCCACCACCGCCCAGAATTTGCTGCGGTTGCCGTAGAATCCCTTCGTCATCCCAGGGGCGAAGCGCCATGAGTGAGTCGCAACTGGACTCAAGTCGGCAAGCACTACCCTGGTTTGCAGCAGGCTTTCGCCCTGTTTAAAACTCTCGCGATTGAGATAGTGCACGGCCTGTCTGTAGCCTGGAGGATCGTAGCGGAATTCCCACCGCAATGCCTCTCTCACTATGTTCACGACCTGTTTACCGAGTTTCTTCGAGTAGGTCTGGGAACCGATTTGGTTGTAGCTGTTCGCATTTGCCAGTGCCTCTTCGATCTGCTCATCGGGGTCCCACCCTTTCATGTAAGGTCCGCTCGGGAACTTACCAAGGTTTGACTTCAAAACTCCGTAGACCTGGTTTTCATAAGGCACATATTTTGAATGCCCCATCACCACATGGAGCCGAATGCCAAAGGACTCCACTCGATGGTGATAATGTTCATGGAGATAGTATACCCATGTTGCCGCAAGCGAGAGCACATTAAACCACTCTCGACTTGTCCTTGCCGCCCGCAGGTATCGGGGCACAAACCGTGCAAAGCGTTTGGCGGTGCTGAAGATGCAGCTTTCCTTGATATAGATTCCCCAATTGGAGCCAAAGAAATGCACTGGTTGATACCAGGCACATGTCTCCCAATGAACAGGCCTCCAAGAATTTTGCGACTCGGAATGACCAGGGGGCCCCTGCTGGAAGGCGCCCTCGATTTCTTTGAGGTCCTCCTCTGTAGGATCGAAATCCCAAACAGAATCGCCCTCAAAAAAACCATCTGGGTTGATCGCCACGCGCTCAGTCTTTTCAGGATCAAATGTGACCGATGGGAATTCGCTTCTCGGCAATTCCGGTAAATGCTCTTCAACAAAGGATTCAAGCATCCAAGAACTTTCAAAGTCGGAGTAATCTTCAGGTTCTTTAATATTCATGGTTTGAAGCAGGCTTTTTTTTAAAGGGTTGAGGGAGCACTATTCCGGCTTTGGAGAGTGTTTAGGATGCTTTCGATTGGCAGTGTCATTTTTTGTGTGGATGAGGTTCAAGAACGCTGAAATTCAGCAAGGCCGCCGGGGATGCCGAGTTCTCTCAGGATATTCCGTAGGGTTCCCGTTGTGATGTCTTTGGGATGTCGGGGAATAGCTGTTTGCTTCCCTGCAGCGGAGCGGTAGACATCGTGGTTTCCACCATGGCGAACCAGTTCTAATCCGACCATTTCCCTTAATTTTTTTACGAGCTTGTTGGGCGGGAGAAGCGGCTTGAAACGCAGGCGACTGGCCAGGCGCGAGCCGCGCGGGATGATGTAGTTTACTCTGCTTTTGATGTTCGTAATTCCATCAAACATGTGGGTTCCAAAATCCCACACATCCGGGCTTTTAGGTGGCAACGAGGGATTGCAGATGCGTTGGTTTTCCTCCGCGAATTCGTTTCTTGTTGAGTGGAAATCGAGCGAAACATCCACCCCTTTGCGATACCCGGGAGGAGAAGCTTTGATGTAATCCGCAAGCGCAGGCTCCAGTTCTGGAAATGCCGTGATTTTCTTTAGCACCTCATCGTAGGCATAGGCATTGGCAAGAGCCTCCTCAAGGCAATCATCGGTTCCCAGAGTGGATTGGTAGTAACGCTCGAATCCCGCTTTAAACAAAGCCTTCCGATGCGATGTTTCAAGCCGTGTTGCGAAGCACTCGGTCTTGTGGTGGAAGGATTCGTGGCGGTAAAGAAAAAGTCGGGCCGCCTGGATGGCAAAGGGACCACCTATCTTTCCTGCCGAGTGGATTTGAATCTGCTTGGCAAGCCATACCACGCCATCAAAGAGAAGATAGATTCCCCACCAGTCGGGGTAGTAGTAGTGAAATGGCAGGTAGAAGGCGAGACAGTCTGGTGAAGGGGTCTTGGTTTTATCGGTGAATGGGGTCGGGGCGCCAGCATGGGTCCCTGAAAAGATTTGGCCCACGACATTCGGCAAATCCGGAAAAACATCCTCGCTATCCAGCAACGCAGCAGCATCAATTTCCAAGTTGCTTGAAGTCAGAACCCCACCAGGCATATCGTTCGTATGGGAAGTAAAAATCTGATCACCGAACGACTCGGCGTTGTCGATTGGGATGACATCAAAATGCTCATTCCAATCCGGCAAAACATCGCGGTTTTGGAAAACCTCAGGCATGTGATCTTTAAGACTATCGATTCGGGCATTGCTCATTGGTGGATGGTTATTTTTTTAGGGGGCGCAGGGTCCAGAGTTTGGTTTTCGCGTCTTGATGAACGATTTCGTCTTTTTCAAGGAGTTCCAGAATCGTGCGGCTGATATGACCAGCCTGGCCACTGTGGCCTCCGTAAATTCCAAGTTGACGGCCGATTTCGGCATTCGAGATTCCTTCTGGCGAGTGCACAATCAATTCAAAAACGGCACCCTTCAATTCCGCCAATGCCCTTTGAGCTCGCGTATAGAGTTCAGGATTCATTTTGAGTCACGAACTTATTTTTGGCCCAAGCCTCGACAATCGAATGCAGATGGGTTTCAAACCCATGCTGAAAAGACGCCCATCGGGAAGCTTTGGAAACTATATCCCGCATTTCACGTGCAGTTTGGTCCAAGTTAATTAGACTAAACTCGTATGCCTGGATCCACTCAAGAACCAAGTCCATTGGCAGCATGACACGCCCAGTCGTTTCGGATTCTCTAAAAACTACCACTGCTTGGTCAGCGATTTCACAGAAATAGACACCTCGTTTGTGTGCGATCTCTTTTTGGTTAAGCAGCAATATTATTAGGCTGACAAGATTCATTGTTTGGACTCAAATTTAAAACAGGCAAATCTAAAATTTTATCACTTAAAAACCGCCCGAAAATTTCAGCAATTTCTACAGGCACGGCATTACCAACCATCCGAGCATTTGTCTCGATGTTGTTTCCATAAAAAATAAAATCATCAGGAAATGATTGAAGTCTTGCGGCTTCGCGGACTGTAATCGCCCGGTGCTCAAGAGGATGGCCATATCGCCCATTCGTTATTGATACGCATCTTGTTGTAATTGTTGGTGAAGGAGAATCAAGACTTAATCTGCCGTAAACATCTTTATGTCCATCACACTTTTTGTGACAATCTAAAACTAACTCTTCAGGAAAGGAAGACCTACTTCCGCCGTTAAATGGAACCGAAGTAATACGTTGATAATTTATAGGACTCAAAGCTCGGGACTTATGATTAGGTGTAAATTCACACTCTTCTCCTGCTGCTATCGGAGGTAAGCTATGAAATGCATCGCGAACAGTCTTGTAAGGCAGAAGCCCATCGCCATGTGTAGCTTTCGGCATACTCAGAAAACACCAATCTCTTACTGCCAAAGCGATAAATCTGCGACGAGCCTGTGGCACGCCATAGTCTGCACAGTTGATTACCTTATTGGCGACAGAGAATCCCTTACTAAATAAATCCGCCCTGATGCTCTGCCATACAGGACTTTTACTGAACTCTGGGACATTTTCGATAAAAACACCCGAGCAAAATATTCCCAAAGATTCAAATTCGTTTAAGACACGAATGAGCTCGAAACCCAAATCTATCCGGGGGTCGATGGAGGAATCTCGCGACCTTTTAGAGTTTTTAAGACTAAATGGCTGGCAAGGAGCGCAGGATGATACTATAAGATGATGGCTGCTTATGTCTCCTAGATAAAAGAGAATTTCCTCGGCCTTCAGTTTTTGAATATCACTTTTAAGAAATGGGACTTTATTATTAGTCTGATAAGTGGTTTTATAGCTATCTTCAAAGTCAACTCCAAGACGCATATCGATACCAGATTTCAAAAATCCTTGAGTCACACCGCCACAACCGCAGAAGAGGTCAAATCCGATTAACTTTTTCTCCATTATTTTGATTTCTTATAATGAAGTATCTCATCTCGCATACCATCGATAATATCCTTTATCTCATCTTTGTTAAAAAACGGAAAAAGTTGATATCCCGCAAATGTGTTTAAGCGCCTCAATATCAAACGAACTTTATCCTCACGGGACCCTGCTCCGCCTTCGCTCTTAGCCTTAAACAAATCAGGATTTTCTACAACAAACTCGAGCACTGCGTGACGAAAAGCTGGATTTCTGCCCTGCGATCCTGGAAGCAAATGCCGAGTGTAATCAAGCATGCTAAATACCTCTTTCGTCAACCTGTAAGGGTCTTCAGTGTCGTTTTGAACTGTCAAATGAGCCCCCCACCAAAGTAGAGAAATGTCATTTAAAAGAAGATCCTTTACAGCCGATCCAGCACAAAAATAGTGGGTCAATAAATACTTTCCTGCACTTAAAGTGTCAGCATCTGAAATGTCGGATCGCAACTTGTTCATGTAATCCCGAAAGGTTACAAGTGCCAAAAATGTCCATAGCGCGGGATTTGAAGCCTGATACGGATTAATTCGAAGCTTGTCGTATAGTAAAATTGCATTTTTGCACTGAAAATCCTTGCTCGAAGACTTGTCGAACAAACTCAGCGTTGAAAGATCAGGATAATCATCGAGACTAATCACATCGCTGTCAGTGTAAACCAGCGGGAATTTTTTAACAAGTTTGACAGTTTTTGAATCACCTTTTCTTAGCTGCTCCGCTAACGGTTTAATAAATGATTCTTTGAATATTTTTTGTGCCATTTGTTTATTCCTCACTTTCCGAACTTGCAGCTTTTTCAAGGTTACGAGTGACGTCTTTGAACGGAAACTTCACTAGGGCTTGGGCTAATGATAATGCGTTGCTCTGATTCATTTCGATTTTTTGGAGATCAGTATCGTTCGAAAATTTTGTATCGATGGCTTGATACCATTTTTTTTCTTGATAGTCCTGCCGCGATTCATTCATGGCAGTTATCGCCTCGACCAGAGCTGGAACAACGAGCGAAGAATGAAATATGGGCGCATAGCTAGCATTATGCTGATAAAGCTTTTCAAAAAGAGCATATGTTTCGGTAGGAACATAAATTGTAATTCTGTCCGAATTCAAATCTACTTCAAACGGACCAGTTTCTTTTTTGGAAGGCTCTACTGTAATCAATGATCCTCCTGCTGTTGAATCCGATGGCTCTCTTTCAACTAACTCTTTACGCTGGCCACCATATGCAAGAACTGCACCTTTGGGTATCGAAAAAGTTTTTTTCCTATAATCTTCATGCCAACCACCTTCATCACTATACTGAAAATTTTTATTAGCAACAACATAAAACTCAAGAACAACCTGGTCACGTAGGAGGTTTGTATCAATTTGAATTTCCAAAATGTTCTGCGAGGAAGTCCACACATTTCTGTGTGCTGTTTTGCTACACATAACTTCACACGCAAAAATCGCATTTTGATTTGAAACAAGTGTTTGAAGCTGTCTTGAATTTAATACAAAATTAATTTTTAGATCAAAAATATCTTCAATAGATAATTCGCATATGGCTTTGAAATCACCACTTACATCATCATAACTGTTATCATCTGGATTTCGTGGAAATAATACTGGAAATGGAAAAGAAACATTAGATATGTTCATATATATTTAATTTGATCGCATATTCACGGTTTTCAACAAATACTACTTTTATACGGATTTCTCCATTGTTGTCAGAAATTACATTTGCAATACTTCCTTTTGAGTCGACTTGCCCTTGTGGACTTACTGATTTTACAGGTAAAGACAAGGCCTCTTCGTCTGTTCCAGCTTTTAAGTGAATATTGAAAGTTCGGTTAGAACGCTTGGGCTTGGTTCTGATAATTATCTCTGTTTGCAACTCGCCATTTTCATTGACAGGTATAGCACGAAAGTTAGCTTGAACAATGCGGGCCTTCTTCTCGGTTTCACCTGGATCAACGCCTGTAGTTGAAACTGGTGGCTTGCTGGGTCCAGGTTGTGGATCAGATTGAGTTCCTGAGCCTGGCGGGGTTCCAATCTCATCTGAGCCTATTGTAATTGTTTCCCCACCTTCCAGCGCTTCTGCCCTGGCGGAGATTGCAGAAGGTTTGTGGGCTGGTTCGAATGTAGATTTACTTTTTTTCTTAATTTTATCAAATCCAGTTTGCTTCACAGCAGTTTCAGTCGATTCGTTTTCACTTGAGCCTCTAACTAACTGCTTTTCGGGATTTATAATTGATATAAACTGATCAACACTCGATAAATCAAATTGGCAACTTGATTCTGTGCCGAGCAATTTTTTGATTTCGCTTCTAAGAAACTCCTTATACTCCTTATCCGCCTTGCTACACTCGGGAAGCGGTTTTCCATTTTCATCCTGTGCATGTAAAACTTGAGGATCCCACTTTTCATGTTGTGGAGGTTCCATTTTTTGCAGTATCACATTACCATCATCATCGGAGCAGATAAAAACGCCTGTAAATGGAACTATGCTTCTGAAGCTTTTATGCTGGATGAGCATTAAATTTTTCCGGAAACAAGCGACATAGCCAGTGGTATTTTTTTCATCTCCAGAAAGAAAGTAAGATTCAACATTTCCAAGTGTAGGAAGCCTTGCTTCTATCTTGGAAGCCTTTTTGTATGCCTCAAAGTAAGGAACAGGATCATCCTTGCGCCATGCGCTGCCGTTTCGACTTGTTTCGGGAAAGTAGGCGAGAATGACATCTTCGATTGTTTCATTGTTTATTTGAACATCGTCCACTTGAAGCTGCAATTTTCCCTCCAGGACAGCCGGCCAGAAATTTTTTAGCGCCGATTTAATGGTGTTAAGCTTCCAGGCATCGCGATCCTTGTAGGCGGGTATGAAAATATCTGTTCCAAAATTTTCTCTACGATGATCCAAAAAAAATGGTTTTGGTATTAGTGATGGATCTCTTACAGGCAACTGGCCAGGCAAACCAAATGAACCAACGCCACGCTTTTTCACATTCTCGGTCACATGGGAGCAGACCCTTATGCATCCCATGAATAAGAGGCCGGCCGGCCCATCGCCTGCTTCATATTTGCTTGTAGCAAAAAAAGTATCAATTTCTGAAAATGCAATGTTTGTTGATTTGCCATAGCCATAAGACCCTGCGGACCCGGGAGGCTTATTGTTTCCGCCCACAGATTTGAAAAAGTTGTAATACTTACCACTTTCGTCGTCGTCTGCACCAGAGAGTCCTGTTGTGTTAAAGTCAGATATAACAAGAGTTGGAATTTTCCCTGACCGCAATACATCGAGCGCATTGAGAAAATGCTTTTTCCCAGATTTGTTTTCCGAACATGCCTTCAATATTTCTTCAAGTTGCTCTATATTAGGAATATCTGATCTTGAGAGGGTTTCAAGAGAAACTTTAACAACAACAGGTTTGGTTGGATCCAAAACTGCATCGATACTGTTTTGGAACGCTTCCCGTATAACTGTTTCAACATCCTGCCCGAAGATGGTTTTAAGCGGATCATTGAAACCATCCTCAGGACTTCTGCCAAGTGGTTCAAATTCGTATTGTAGCGTAGGCATGGTTATTTTTGTGCTAGAGTTTGTTTTTCAATAGTCTTTAAAATCTTGATTGATCTTAAAGATTGAAACTTTGAAAAGTCGTTGCTTGTAAGGTTATTAAATATGATTTCATCAACAAGATGCGATTTAAATGATTCTTGGATTGCAGAGTTGGCTTCAGAAAAAATTGTGATATATTCTTTAGGAGGCTTTGCCCTTATAAGTCGCTGGTTAGAATATTCATCCGCGATCATAATGTTGGCGACAGAATTGGCATCCCACCCAGGCTTCCCGTGTTTTTTTATCCAAGCCTTGGGGAAAATATGGTGGATGTTTTTGCTGGCGGATTTGCGGAGCCAGGAGTTGTTCACCTTTACGACACCATTGTTTTGCAGGTTGCGGGGGCCCTGGGAAACAAGCAGGCAGAGAATGGCTTTTGAGTAAGCGTCGTTGATGGCAAAGCGGCGCTCGGCGAGGGATTCAGGCGAGAGGTGGAACTCCTCGCCATGGTAGGAGGGTTGCTCGCCTTTGCGAATGAGGGCGATTTTGTGTAGGTCGCCCATCATTTTGGTGCCTACGCCGGATGTGAACCGGTTGCCAAGGCTGGAGCGGTAGAAATACTCGGCAAGGAGGCGACATTGCTCGGTTGTAGGCGGGCGGAGGTCGTTCAGATCAAAAAAATGACTGAAGGGGACAAGAAGCACGGGATAAGGCAGAAGGCGGGAAACCGCGACGCCGAGGTGGCTTTGCAGGTGGTCGATGGCTGCGAAGACGGTCTGCTTAACGCGGGGCCAGGCCTCGGTGACGGATCTGCGGTCGAGGCGAAGTATGTCGCTCTGGCGAATGCCCCCGCAGAGGTGGGCCGAGATGCATTGCAGGATGGTGATGGCGGGGATGGTCTCGAATGAGGCGTCGGCAAGGCATTTCTCCGAATCGTCATCACCGCCCTCAAGGAGTTCCTGGTATTTCTCCTCCAGGTCGAAACTCGCCTCGGGGGCGTAGGTTTTCGCAACCATGATCTCGAAGAGCGAGAGAGCGCGCCCGCCAGTGTTGATGCGGGTAAAGATGTCGCAGGCGACATCGATGCCGTATTCCGGAATCTCAATGACAGAGAAATCGTAGCCGGTGAGAGCGGCCTGGCAGGTGTGGATTTTTTGCCTGTGGCCTGCGGAGTAAGAGTCGAAATCGGTGATGCCTTTTGTGAGCACATCATGCACGGAAATGGTCTTTGCCCCTTCGGGCGGCTCTGGCAACACGGCATCCTCTTCACCAACCGGGTCGGCGGAGAGGTCGATGCAAATATCCTTGTAGTCGATCTCTTCGTCATCGCGGGTAATGCGAAGGCCCTTGCGAACGGCGTATAGGGATGTGATGCGCTGCTGGCCATCGAGCACATACTGGATGGCATCGCCAGTGGGCGGCTCTGGCAGGGAGATATTGCCGATGTCGCGGTAGTGGCGCACACGGTCACGGGTCTTCCAAAAAATGAATGTGCCAACCGGATAGCCCTTGATAATGCTGTCGAGGAGCTTTGCTGTCTGCACCTTGTCCCAAACAAAATCGCGCTGGAACATGGGCAGCTTGGTGCGACTGGCATCGATGTCCGCAAACAGGACCGAGTATTTTTTGGAATGGTTCTCGGGCTGCTTGTTGGTCATCGGGGCAAAGGCGGCAGATTAGCGGTTGCGCGGGTCATTTGCAAGCTTCGCGGTGTGTCATACAGGAACTGCACACCCACGATGGAGCGGAAGTATTGTTGTAAGCGCATAGGCCGCGACTGGTATTGAAGTATTAAGATTGCCGTAGCTAACGCATGCGCGGTTCCGGCGATTGTTGGTTTCACCGTATACTTCGCGTTTGGTGCCGACTTTTAATGATCCCAAGGAATCAAATTTTTGATTAACATCCAAACCCGAACCTTTATTCAAATCTTCTATTGATGCCATGAAGCGGTTGGACCAATCGTTGCCAGTAAGTTTGGCCATATTCAATTCGGTTATCCATGTGCCATCCTCCATGCGCTTTGAGCCTTGACGCAGCCTGTAAACAAGCCTCTCCCATTTAGCGGATCTTGTTGCGTTGTGTCCGCAGGCCACGAATCTCGCGCCATTAAGGAATCGAACATCGTGAATCATCAAATCAATGTCATCGGGGCCAGTCAAACGGTATTCTGAAATTTCGCAGGGCAGGAACTGCCCCTCAAAATTCGCCTTCTCGTCATTGAAAATGCGCAAGCGAGGACTGATAATGAAGTCTCCCAAATCCAGCCCTTCGGCTTCAATTTCGAAAGACATGGCCGCCCGCTCCAGGACAGGAGCAACTGTGATGGTCTTGGAAATAGCGGCCTCAGGCGCCAGAATAGCATCGCGGTTGCTAGGGATTATAATGGACCTCAACTCTGCAACATATCCAATTGCGCTACAAACAGATTCAACCAGATGCCAGGCAATCGGTCTATCTGGGCGGAGTGTCAGTGAGTGTTTTGTAAATATATGGTTGGCAATGTATGTAGTGCCCGCGCCTGTAGCAGCCGAGAGTTGATTTTGATTGGGTGATCTCAAGAAGACAATCGTCCTATATCCATTTACGATAGTTGGTCGATTGAAAACCTTGGAGCCATCATGCTCCTCCTGTGTGGGCAACGCTTCATTTGCGGGATTTTCCTCGATGGATATATCTTCTTCGCCCTGATTATTTTCCGATTCATCCAACTCTGGAATGGAAAGCAAATCTGCGGGCTCTGTTCTTGTTACCATCTCTGGGGGAGCGCTCTGACTCCAATCCTGCATATCGATTTTGTCTCCCATCTCCAAAAGCATTTGAGAGGGGCGTCCCTCATAGTAGAAACGCACCTCGTCCATTCCTCTGGTTATAGCTATATACAAGTGCTGGGCATCTCTCCAAATTTCACCAACAAACCTGCCTTCCGGTGGAAAAACGCCGTGATCGACACCAATGATAAGGACCAGTCGAAACTCAAATCCTTTAACCGAAGGAATGTCAGAAACGGCAACGGACCGGATCTGGCTACAAGCCCAAGCCGATAGGGGTTGAGCATCCAAGCCGTGAGGCTTGGCCTCAATAATATCCTCAAGAGGAAAAAGATCCGTGTTTGCAGATATGATGCAAATTGACTGGCTGGGGAACCCCACATTGATGCAGTGAGCCACATCCTCCCAGAGTGCTTTTATGGGATTTGGAGATTGATAGGCGGTGGGCTTTGAAGCATGCCGTGCGGCGAGCTCGGGGTTAAGAACTTCTATACCTTCATTTTCATGCCCTGTTGGAGCTTGGTGCTTGGACAAAAGTGTGTGAGCGGCATCAAGAATCTCACGCGTGTTGCGATAGTTTTTTCGAATTACAAAAAGATGACGGTTCTCCTTTCCAAGACCGACCTCGGAGAGTTGCAACTTTTTGGTGTATAACTTTTGTGCAAAGTCGCCAGTGAGAAAAAGACCATTTTTCTTGTCGGTTGGGACCTTGAGTAGCAAAGAGAGTTCCAAAGAGGAAAAATCCTGAAACTCGTCAACCAGGACACATCGATATTTGTTGTCCGAAGGAACTCCGCCCATTTTAGTCACAAGCATATGGGCCAAGCGGGCAATGGCCATTTGATCAAGAAATCTAAATCTAAGCTGGTAGTCTTCCCAGGCGTTAAGAATCTGGAGGATTTGTTCTTTTCTAAGTTGCTGGAAGGGAATCGCTCGCCCTTGCCGATCAAAGTCCCCTAAATAGCCTTTGTAGAATTCACCATCTGAAAATGCCCCTCTTACCAAATCCAATTCCTGTCTTATGTAGGAAACTGAATCAATAGCTGAATCTTGCGACTCCAGAAAAACCGAAAGATTTTGAAAAGTGGTTCTTATTTCGCGGTTCATGTCATCCAAGAAATCGGTAAATAAATCAACAAGGTTGGAATTTTCCAAAGGGGTGAGAAGTTTTTCCAACTCTGTGTCCGATGAGGCAGATAAAAGGTCTGCAAAACCTGAACTGATTTGTTTGCTTTCTATTAAAGAGGAAACAAGCCCATGCCAAAGACTTCTTTGAGTTAAAATTGAAGAGAGGTATTTATGATAGGATGTAACAGTGATTTTTTCATAAATCTCTGCGCCCGATAAATCTTTAAGCAACCTGGAGAGAACATCGGCAAGGTGGGAATTGAATGCCAGAACCAAAATCTTCTCGTTTGGATACTTGATGGCCAACTTTTTGGCTCGGTGGAGGAGAACCGATGTCTTGCCTGATCCTGAAACTCCAGTCAAAATTGCCGGACCGCTAAGATCAGCCTCAACAACCTTGTGCTGCAGAGGGTGCAAGAAAAACATCCAACTATCTTCTCGTAATGACTTGTCAAATTTCTGAAGATCCTCTTGAGTGAGATCCGAAAGTTCCAAATAGTTTTCTGAGTTTGCGCCACTATCAAGCGCAACCTGTTGTAGATTGGGAGCGTCTTCAAGAGGGATGACCTCGTCAAAATAATATTTGACACGAAGTTGGGCCGCCTCAACTTTATTACCCCGCAATAGCTTCAAAACTTCCTCAAGCAACTGCCTGAGAGGTGTGCTTTTTATGGGTTGTATTGCGGAAAAGATATCCGAGTCCTCGGAGTTTTCATTAATATCCCACAAAGCTGGATATACCGATTGTGATAAACCCAACTCGTTTGCAACCTCGGCAAGTCGATCGAGAAGAGGAATGTTTTCTGGAGTTGGTTCGGCCGATGTTTGAATTGCAGATTCCCCAGTGTAAATGGGATGTATTTGCCATGTGGCGCGATCAATTCCCCACTTCAAACCATCATTTGAATTTGCCCAATTTTGCGCATTTTCAAGTGTATCAATTTTTAGCAGGTAATGAACGCCATGGAAATGAATCGCAAGAAGTCGATAATTTTTTGAAAGATGAAACGCCCTGAGCCCCTGCACCTGGTTCATTTCATCAAATGGTTGATCTTGAGAAATGTCCGCTCCCTTTTTAATTTTATTTTGGATTCTTTCGAAAATATTAGAGGCAATTTGAGCCTCCCCCTGTTTGTTCATTGCAGCTCGGCGACTGTCGTTGAAATCTGCCAACTTGACATACAAAACTCTGTTTCTTGGAGGCGTAGCCCGGAGATTGAGAACAAATCTTTCAATACTATCAATCTGCTCATTACTAAATTGAAAACCAGAAATTGAAAGCGACAGAAGCTCACTTGCAATTTTTGAAAGCCCTGCAATAGAAAACCATCGCTTTACGCTGTTGTCTAACCCCTCCTCCAGTGTAATCGGATCATTGAAAACCACCCGTCCATTTGTGTAGAGCCAATTGGGAGGCGCTGAGTCAGGAAACTGGCGTTTGAAATTTACTTCAACTCTATCGGCAATTTGAAATTTAGCTCGTCTAACCTGAGCATATGGATTTAAGCCTCCAGATGCATTAATAGGTTTGTTATCTGCATACCAACATTCATTTTGCCCTGCCAGAATTTCACCAGAATATGATTTGAATTCTAGAATGCAAATTGAATTTTTGCTCACAAAAAGGGCATCAATTTGATTTTCACAACTAAAATTTCCCAAAAGAAGTGTAACGCTGCCATCTTCCTGGTATTTGTTTTGTAAGTCATCACATAAAAAATCCCACATGGCTTTTTCATGAGCTTCATTTTTATCAAACTGGTTTATGAGTTTTATAAGAAGTGGCATAAAGTGTTTATTTCAAATATTTATAAATCACACCAGTTTGTTCTGTGCAGCAGCGCAAGTAGGAAGATAAACAACCGACTTCAGCCAAGTCTGGAGATCGGAAAGGGTTTGGTGGCTACTTTCGGCCCAATTTATAATAGTTTTGCAAGGCTCATTCATTATTTTGACAATGGATTGCGGCTTTTATAACCTGCGCCTTCTGCGGGGCCACAGGGGAAATTGCGGCATGTATTACATGAAAAATTTCGAGTAAAGTCAAGACAATTCTTGGCGATCTGGGCGCATTTATTTGAAGGATGAAGGCAGAAGTGAGAAGGAAGAAGGATTTTGGATTTTGGGTTTGGAAAGCATTTTAGACAGGATTTACAGAATTAACAGGAAGGAGGATTGCGCCGAAGGCACTGTGGCGAGTTGCTGGTAATGGGTGGCGAGGCAAACATGGAAGTGAAAAGTGAAAAGTGAAAGGGGGGCGACGATGTCGCTGTGGCGGGTAACTGGTAACGCGTAACGAGTGGGGCATTAATTTGA
>Ga0247832_1005097_pt1 | contig 15577 bp, 13 predicted proteins | sample LaCruzMarch2015__10_FD_192407 | JGI IMG/M metagenome (GOLD analysis project Ga0247832, IMG submission 192407) | Freshwater microbial communities from meromictic Lake La Cruz, Castile-La Mancha, Spain - LaCruzMarch2015_4m | ecosystem: Environmental > Aquatic > Freshwater > Lake | place: Spain... | reverse complement strand
CGTGTTGAAGAGCAAAATGCCAAGAACAACTGCATTAAGCAAAGCTTCCTTATTTAATGCATGCAGCCATGGTGCAGTAACCCATTTCCACAGCTGCCGGGGATCTACAGAGCTAGCTCGATCCAATAGACCAGCTGTTCGCCACGGCTTTAACAAACTGTTTGCGAGCAAATGAACCGAGACAAGAAGCAGTAGCAATACAACACCTGCGCTCCAGTCCAGGGGCTCGAACGTCAAACGGTCCAGTTCAAGACCAACCCAGGCGAGAACCAGCGATGAGACTGCTCCAAAAGCTAATCCAGGCGCCAGTGGACGAAGCGTTTTGACTAGGCGCTACAACTTTGCAAAAAAATGATGAGTGCTCGACATTGAATCGCCGACAGGAGGCGAGCCGGAATGTATTGAGGTGTTTAACGGTTCGGCGATACCAATGGCTGCTTCCATCAGCTGCACTAATTCAGTCAGAACGAGAGGGCTGTATGTCTCCGTCAGTTCAGAGGTAAGGGCTTGCAGGTTCGCGAGTGCAGTGGCTGGTTGCTGCTGCTGGAGGAGCTGTAGAAACAATGGTTGACGACCAAGATCCTGCAGTGGGCCGTGTAAACGACGTGATGGACCGGCAGCATCGATCAACCGATTTGCAAGCGCCTGTGGCGGCAGGTTGATTAATTCACCACTACCCACCCAGTGACGCACTTGTTCGCCGATTTCCCGGCCGATTCCCATTTCAACCCCAATGATTAATTAGTATTTAAAGCCCCTGGGTTCGACCGCCAGATCGTCCAAGATTTGAGATATGTGGTGAACCGCCGCAGGCCATTGAAAGGCTTCTAAGAATTTGGTCTAGTTGATTCCAGTTGAAGCTGCGTGGATCTCGGCGGCTGCCGCTGCGGTCAACCTCTTGGTGGGTTACCACCATGCTCGATTTGATGCTATGGAGCACCATCCATTGGGCAATTTGGGCCGCCAGGCTGCTGTATTGAGCGTTGGTGTAACCGGAATGACGGAGCCCATCCCCATCAGCTCCGTCCGGAGGCGAGACAAGGCTTACGTGTAAAGCAACGTTATTAAGAGACGGCTGCAATCCTGGTTTTAGCTGCACTGCAAGTCCCTCGTAGTCTGAGTTACCGGCGCCGTAAGCTCTTTCACTGTCTGGCACAAGACGCATTCGACGGCCATCCCGGCTAATCAGAACGTGATAACTGGCCTGCTGCGCATTGCTGATGTGGGGGGTGAGAAAGAGTGCCATTGCTGTGCGCTCATCAACCACCGTCTCATGCAGCACGATCACTGACGGGCTATCAGATACCGGTCGCCCCATCCAATCTTTGGCCAAACGGGGGCCGTAGTTGGAAGGATCCGCCGGAGCTTGCAATTCAGTCTGGTTGCCGGACAGACATGCAATTGACTTGAAATCAGATCGCTGTTCATCAATCATCCGCTGTGAAGACCGTTTGATGTGCCCCACATCTGGCGGCAACGCAGCCTTGAATGGCGCTTCATATTTATTGGTTTCCATCTCGCTGGAAGGAGCGCTCCTCAAAGGGAGATCGATCGATCGAGGTAGTTGCCGAAACGTTATCGCTAGCCAGTATCCAAGTCCGCCTACCAAGATCATGGCAAAACCAATAAGCATTCCGCCAAATAGGGGCCCAACAGGCTCCAGTTTTTTGATAGGAGCCTTGACCACATCATTCACAACTTTTTGAACGCGATTTGGTGCTTTAGCTTCTGTAGGTTGGCTTTTATGTGCCTCGGTTTGTTGGATTAGCAACTGGGCGGGCTGCTGCACTGGATCGTCGGGTTTGCTCACCGCACATTCCCAGGGACCCAGGAGACAGCTCCATCCTGATGATTGATCACGATGATCTCATCGCTTTGGTGGGTGTCATTGCGCCAGCGGATCGGGTATCGACTGCCATTGGTGCCTACAACAGCACCTTCCCCATTGGGGCCGAAGGTATATGTGGTCTCCTTACCATCGGCCCAGGCAACTTTGTAGCCGTTCTCTTTATCTCCTCCCACATCTCGGCAAGCCCAGAACTCCATTTGTGATTTGTCTGAGATCATGCGACCGTTGGGGTCTGTGCTGGAAAAGGCACAGCTCTGTGGATAATCACCACCTGGGAGCTGACCAAACTTGTAGTCCGTGGCATTTCCCCAGGCCCCTTGGCTGGTGACCGGAGTAACCGGCGAAATGTCCTTTGGTGTTGCTGCGATATCGAGAGTCTCACCTGGCTGTGGTGTTTTACGGATTGTCGTCAGCGAGGAAGGCGCTTCTCCACCAGGCTTAAGGCGATCGCCGAAGAACATCCACGCGAGACCAACCAGCACTGCGCCACTCAACATGGCTACCAGTGCGCTCAGGAGAGAAGTTTTCGTATTGCTGGACGCTAACGGTCTGGAGACTTGATGCTGAGCCGATGCTGCTGTTGACGGATTGCTTTGGGAAACACCAGAGGAAGTCTGTTGGGCGCTTGGTGCGGTTGTAGGCGTCCATGAAGGATGCGGGTTGCCGTATGCGGATTGTTGAACCGCCTGCGACATCGGGCTTGGAGGAAGCCCCAGGCATCCATTTATCACTACAGCAAGCCGCCCCACCATCACGGCGTTGTAGGTGAGCCCCAGGTCATGGAGAAGTGCATCACGCACACCCACTTGGACCGAATAATCCTTTAATCCAACCAGTCGTTGGAAGGCGGGACGGCCCAGCAGATCCCGCAACGGCCCAAGCAGGGAAGTGTCATCACCGACGAGATCAAGCAACTGGCTAAAGATGACGCTGTAGGGCAGCTGGGAAGCAGCTTGCTGAGCGATCAGACCTGAAAGTTGATTACCTAGCTGCTGGTCGTTGATGTGAGGAGGATAGGATTGGTTATCTGATGCCACCGAATCTCAGCTGAAGCAACTTTATTCTAAACAAGAGGTTTGACAAAATTCATGACTAGCTACATTGATTAATAAGAAGTTTATAGCTTAAAGACGAATATATTCTGGGCTTTAAAACTAGACGTCATTTAGGAGTCATCATTAAGACATTCACTGTTGATTCACCAGCCAAATCTCACGGGAAAGCGTTGTTATCTTCACTCGATTCAATATTTCTAATCTAATAATGCATTGCTGCTTCTAATCAATCTCTTTCTTAGGCACCCTTATCAAGAGCACTGCCATGCCGTATCTGCTATCGGTATTCATATCCGTAATTATTTTCTTGCTGTTGATAGATGTGCCTAAGTTAATCTAAAAGTTTACCAGGCTCTGACATAAGTTCCAAATAACAATCTGGAAGTAGCAGTAATTGGCCTAGATGGACTTTAAAAAACTTTCAAGTTTAAACTCAGCAACCCTTTCCTGCTTTAACTTAGGCGCTACTTTTACCTTTACGGTCATTAAGTAGGAAGTTGTCTTATTACTAGTTTTTCAGGTCAAGCAGCGCCGGCCTAAGTTCCAGCTGATCAATGCATATACCTTAGAGCGATGGCCCAAATTGTTGCGGACGGATCTGGCATGCGCAAACAGCCTGCCTGAATGCAAGACTAGAATTAGAGAGTTTTCTTGTCACATTAAATTTGTAAACGTATAATTCAGCGTGGATCGATCGAATCAGATTTTGGAACTGGTATCTACATATATCTTTAATTTTAGATAATGAATAAATATTTAATTAAATAATTATTCATTATTTAATATATTGGTGGGTTGTGTAATCATACTTATTATATTTATTGCCGTGGACGCATAACACTTCCGAATTCGCTAGCTGCGATCAGAGCTTGTTCACTTGTTGTATTTACGCTGAAGGAGCGCGTTTCAGCTTGGTAGGAGCCGTCAGGCCAATAGAAAATCACCTCACCTTCTAAATTCACCATAGATTTTGTTGCGCTTGTGACGCGAAGATTCTGTGCGGTAACCCTCTTGAACTGAACAAAGAAACCTGGGCCGAACTGATCGGCGGCTCCGGCACCATACAGATCTTTTGATTTTTCAAATTCTTTCGCTGACAAAGCGGCGTACAACTCTTTGATTACGGCAACAGCACGTTCCGCTTGCCTAGTACTGGATTCGCCAGGAGGCGCGGTAGGCCACTCTGGCTGCTCTGGTAATTCGCTTGGCGCTGCAGGAGCTGCACTGATTGGCGGTTCTACTGTGGTGGTGGTATTTCCGCTTGAGGGCGCCAATAAACTTTGCCGTTTCATGATCGCAAGCCCCACTACAACCAGAGATACCAGTAGCACCAAGCTCAGAACGGCCAACACCCCGTTTACGGAAGGGTTAGCAAGCACACTGGCTTTATTTCTGGTTGCTTGAGCCGAGTTACTCCTTCTCGGAATACCAGTGGATTTTGCTTGTGGTGCTGTTTCAGCCATACCCATCAATCCCTCCAAAAGCGGCTGCATGCGGACGCAGAGGGTAGGAGCAAACACTTGATTCAACTCACTTCTCAGGAGGTGCAGGTGGCGTCCATCCGTTAGTGGTGGATCCACAGCAGCGGCAGCAGCAAAACAAGTTGTTTGCACCAGATGTCGCAGGGGTGGCACTAGTTCTTGATGGCTATCGCTGCATAGATCTGCAATAAGCGCCTGCAGCCGCTGCACATTCACCCGTTGCTGATGCTGATGATCACGTAGAACCTGAGCTCGCAGCTGAATTCCGATTTGATGTGCGTTCATGTCTGCTGTTGTAGCCGAAAATACTTGTTACGAGCAAACATGCCACTTCCCTTCACGATCTTCGCAACAAAACATTTGAGGCATTGTAGATTAATGACAAAAATACAACGAAAATATAGCCATAATTACCCTTGCTACTAAAAAGTTTGCAAAGAGAATAACCAAGAATCCGCCAGCAAAGGATTGAAAATCAACTTCGTTCATAGATGACAAAATATACGGAGTCGCAAGAGCAAGGAGAAGCGCATTGAAACCCGCCATAGATAATTCCATTTGCAAAAAAGACTTCCTTGCTTGTTTCGCCTGAATAAAAGCTGCCCAGAAGGCAACTGAAATAAACGAGACCTCCATCCATGGCGAAGTATTTATGTATTGAAATGTAAGTTTCGAGAGATTCAACAGAATGTCTGAAGCTTGAACCGGAGATGATTGCAATGCCCAAAAAAAGTATTGCGTTGCGAAAAACAGGGAGAGTGGTAGGAGCTGATAAATGGTGGTTCTACTTACCTGGCTTAACAAAGAAAGTTTTTTGGATCGCAAGAGTATTGAAAGGTCTCGATGTTTTTCATTTAGATTCTCATCTGGATAAAAGAAATCTTTGTTTTCTATTGCATTAAAACCTTGTGAGTATTGATATTCTTGTGCCTCGTTTGAATTAAAGTATTGATGCTCTAATTCAAGGGGGCCGCTCTGAGAGGCTGCTGGCAGTTGTGCTTCTGTATATCCTTTGTCCGTCTGCTCATCGGGTGAATCAACAAATCCGAGCGCGCCCTCGATTAAGTCTCTTAGCTCAATAACAACCTTTTGCCTGTAAAGTTGTGAAATTTCACTTACAAGATTGTCACGCGCGAGAATCATTTGAGCAGAGGAACCAGTAAGTGGTAAATCTTTAAATATTTTCCTTTTGCCAAGATCAATAAGTGCCTGCTTGATATCTTCTCGCTCACTGCATAAATCAAGAAGGATTGATCCATAATGATCTGTTGAAATTCTTTTTTCCAGGACAGCTTGTCTAAAATTTAGCCCAATCTGATATAGGTTCTCAGCGTTACTCATATTTAAATATGTGTTAATCGTTAGGCGTTGGGCCATCGCTCCGCTTCTGTTCTGCTGGTTTGACAGAATCAGGAATTGCAGCTGCCTCTGATCGCTCCCGTTGCCACTGCCGCGTGATGGCTTCGCGCAGCGCTGGGCAGAACACAACGGTGGATTCTCGGGAAATCACATTTTTCCCTCGCTGCAGCCAGTGCGAAATCATGCTAGTAATGTTGTCAAAGCCTTCTCCCTTTACCGAGTTGATTCTGAGGGGTTTGAGCTTGGGATCGGTATAACTCCAGGCGATAAGTGCGCCAAGGGGGTCATTGGAGGGTGCAGCTAAATATGAATCGGTACTTTTACTACGATTTTCCAGATCCCGAAAGGTACTTTTTCGGTGATTCAAGGTTTCGGTGATTTGCTTAAGAAGTAAAGAGGAAGGGCTTTCAGAGGATCCGTCGTTAAAGCTGGAATTATTATCAATGGGTGATGCGTTTTCTTTCAGATTTTTAGTATCGGTAGGCTCAGAATTGTCTCCATCAGCATCCTGTTTGCCGGGCGTTCCTTTATTCTTGAGGTTTTCACTTTCAGATTTGTTGCCTCCCTGATTTGTCTTGTTATTTGCAAGACCTCCTGGGACCAGCGTGCATAGCACGATATTTTGCTTCAGAAGTACCTCCGCCACTTCTAAACTTGGTTGGCCTGAGTCGCCGCTATTACTACGGGTAAAAGGAGCCTTAATACTTAATGCTACTACCGCAACAGCTAGCGCAGCAGCAGTAATAACGACTAAGCCGATAACCAAAGGCGAACTCCATATTTGACTCCCCTGAGTATCCGTTTCAACAGATATGCCTGGATCAGCTTCCACAACGTTGACTAGACCAGGCAATTTCTGCCCACTGGGGCTGATAAGGCGGTCTTGCACTCCTTCTTCTTTTCCTGGCTGCACAACCTGCCATTCACTGGTCTTCGACAGATTTTTCCGACCAGGCCCTCCTTTTAGCAACAATCTTTTTTCAAGCAGCGCCCAGCGACCAATAGCAATGCTCACATCATCGCCGCTGCCCTGGCTGCTAATCCGATCCAGATCTGCATTCAACTGGATAGTTGAATTGGCTTGGGGCTGTTTTTTTTCCTCGCATAGATAGCTTGCAATTGCGAAGAAGTCGGCATCGGTGCTGCAGGATTTGCGCACCCCATCAGTGCTAAGCAGCAGGGAAAAGGCTGGCTCCTGCTCCGTGATCAGGTGAACAGCGGTACGAGGAGCGAAATGTCGAGGAGCGTTGTTTAGACAGAGGCTATAAGTAGATTCGCCACCATTCTGTTCTTCCTCCTGCTCTTCATTAACCAGCTTCACTTCGCCATTTGAGCCGATGCGCACTAGATCCCAGTCTCCAAGTCCAGTGTGTGCCCACCAGGTAGGAGTCATCATTACCAGAGCGATGGTGGTTCCATAGGAGATCGGTGAGTAAGAGGCCTCGCTGGTTTCCCTCTTGGTGCTCTTCTTATACCAATGTGTTTCGACAGCCGATTTCCAGCGTTGATGAAGGGCTTTGGGGAATGCATCCTCAAGCCATTCCTGCCATCTTTGGACCGCATCACGCCCCACGCTGCCCCTTTGCCCCAGTTGTTCTGCAACAAGGTTCAGGGAGAGTTCGCAGGCCAGTCGGCTGCCCACATCACTGTGGATGTATCGCTTCCCACCATGTCCGTCAGCTACGACCATTAAATGGACAGGGTGTCCGCTGCGGTCCTTCAGGCTGCACCAGCCACTGGCGTCTTGGCACACAACATCTCGCCGTGCGTGGGATGCACCTGTTCGGGTGTTTACTTCGGGGCGGGACCAGCTGCTCAGCACTTGATCACCACACCGTTTGACTCATGTCTATCGGGTCCATCAGCGTGGGAGGTAGATCAGGCATAGGGACGTTGGTGGCGCTTGAAGGTGCACGATCGCTACCAATCTCTGACACCGGTCGTGAGACCGCGCTTACAACTGCGGTCGAGGCCCACTTGATATAGCGAGCTAGGGTTCGGGCATCATTGGCTTGTAGGGGCCTCATCGCTGAGTGCTCTCCAGCATTGGCTGTGCTGGGTTCCGGCCCAATGAATTTTTGCAGATCCTCAAGGTTCGCGTCATGTCCAATAGCGATAGACAGCCGCACAGCCTTACGAGCCCATGGCTCGTGCAAAAGCGTCTGCAAACCTCCGAAATAGTCGTCAGTTGGAGCACCGTCTGAGATCAATACCAGCACCGGTGGCAGAGCCCTTTGCTCCATTGGAGGGGTGCGCAAAGCCTGGGCCACCAAAGACATCGCCTCTCCCATGGCTGTTAATCCACGTGCCTCCAGATCTCGCCAGCTATGTTCAAGCTCCTCTACGGGCGTGGGATTCGCGATGTGCCATCGAGCGTGGTCAGAAAAGGCGACAGCACGCACAAGCATGTGAGCTTCCGGATTGTCGCGAGCTACGTCTGCCATCGCTGGAAGCGACTGACGGATTGCTTGATTAAGCGACTGCATCTTGCTGCCACCCATGGAACCTGAACAATCACATAGGTAGATAAAATGCAACGGGCGACGAGCGAGTTTGACGTCAGGGAATGCCATGTCCTAGGAGAGGTTGTGTTAGTTGAGTTTTAAAGCAGTTGTCTTCATCGCTCAAGAGCGACGTTACCAAGATGGGTTTTGATTTCGCTCATTTGAGCCAGATTGCAGCGTTGCCCTGGTGCGATGTCTGCTGACTGGCCATTGGTTAACTGTGCTGTCCAAGTATGGGGCGATAGGTTTAGGAGACCGAGCATTTTTGGATTGCTGGGGTGGGATTCAATCCTTCCGATTGGTGCATCGATTCGCTCTGTTGCTAATGGATTGAGGTGATGGGGATGAAGTTCGTTGTCTGGTTGGGCAAGCAAGGTGTAATGCCCGGTGGTTAGCCGAGCTGGTGGATCAATCAAGCCTCCGCATGCCCAGCACTGGGTTGACTTTCCAGCGTCTGCAAATACTTCTTGTCCGCAGTGCGGACAGATGAGGCGACTGTCAAGGCAAGCTGCCAGGGCTTCACACCACTGGCCGGTTCGAACCCGCGTAGACGGGTTGAACATGCCGGGTCCAAACGTTCTCTGAAAGAGCCTTTGTAACCTTTCGGGGTAGATGGGCCAAGTGAGCAAAGCAGCTCTGTGCTCATCAGGATCAGGTCGATTGCGTTCATCTATCGGATCAAAGATGAAAACTGGATCTTCGCCGTAGAGCCTGCGCTTGGCAGGCTCATCAAGACATCGAATTTCCATCTCCATTTTTCCCTTGAACGGATCACTGCGGGTGAGCAGATGGAACATCAGCACTGCCATAGAAAATAAGTCGCTGTCTGCAGAAGGCTTCGCTTTGCCCATCAACACTTCTGGAGCCATGAAACCAGCAGTACCTAGTGCTAAGCCTCTGTTTTTACCATTTTCTTCGACGTTATCATTATCGCAAATTAAAATATCTCCAGTTTCTGGCTTAAGAAAAAGATTGCCTAAAGAAATATCTTTGTAGCAGAGCCCCTTGCTGTGCAACGCATCAAATGCCTCAGCAAGATAAAAGCAAGCCCGAACAATGCTTCGAAGTGTGATCGAAATACGTGCTGCGGAATGTTCAATAGCTCCTAGATAGTTTGGCGGCCGGATCGCCATTAGGTAACCAAAACTCCCCGATGGAATGTTGAGACTCGAGCAGCTATTTAAGGAGGGTTCAAGTAAACTTATTGGCCATAAAAAAGCAGCGCTGGGACTGGAGAAACGGATACTGTCACGCAGTCGTTCAGCTAGCCCAATGTCGCTACTGGCGATTTTTGGGAAATACCACTTGGCAGCTAATGCCTCCCCCGCGAAGGACACCTCATAGACCTCACCCTGGCCCCCGGCTCCAAGCAGCCTTTTTACCTGAATCGATGAAGAGAGGTTGGTGCACTCAATGGTCGCCCCGTTGGGCAGCATGGATTCCATCTTGAGCAGGTTTAAATAGAAGAAGGTTGTCCAATAGCCTTACGGATGCCGTTGCGATGGGCGAGAGCGGTGATCTTATTAGCAAAGTTATGACGATAAGCCATCCCATCTACCAGGGTTACTAGCAGCACGTGTTCTTTCCTTGAACCAAGCACAATCCATCCGGCAAATGCCACCAGCTCCAACGTCCAGAAGACGCCGGGCCAAGGCAGAAAAATCAGGGCGCTCAGGGAAAGCAGAGCCCACCAGCTGAAACTGGCTGGGTAGCGAGGCCTGATAAGCAGCTGGACGAACTTGATTTGGTTCATCGGAATAAACTGACCAGCAAACTCCAGATTCCCGCCTGCCGAGCCTTTGACAGCAGGTTCTGGGGTGGGCTGTGAGCTGACAGGGGCAAGGCGGAACACCAGCACCGGCCCGACCTTACCCAATTGGATTTCGTCGCCATCGTTGATAGGGCGGCAGTTGCGTATGCGCTGGCCTTCAAGGAAAGTGCCTTCTTGGCTTCCCCAATCGCAAATCAGCCAGCCATGGCTTAGCGACCAACGCACAACAGCATGGTGTTCTGCCACGCCATCTGTTTTAGGCATGCAGAGCAGGTTGGTGGATGCTTTGCCAATGGTGAGCGGTTTTTTGGTGCTCAGAGCCGCAGTTTTTGTTGGATCATTCCTCAGCATCAGCTGGGCGCCATTGATGTGTTTCATCGCCGGCTCCTGCGCTGCCACCATTGCCGCCAGTCTTCTGTGATCTCGGCCCAGAAGCCTGGCTCACCGTTACGCCACGCAACTACGCGCCCAGGGAAAAGCAGGGCTGTGGCGGCTAGCGCAAGGGCTATCAACACCATGGAGAGAAAGATCCATCCAGGGATAGTGCCAGGCAAGAGAAATGCAGTTGTAAGGGAAAGCGACCTCGCAGCAAAGAGGCCGATCGTGAGGGCAACCCACAGACGGAACAGAGCCCAGGGATCACGCCGTGAAGTCAATGCCGGAACTGCATCCTTTAAAAGTTAATGTATTACCCAATGGTTTCGTTCCAATTACAGAGACTGGTGCCAACGCCGATTCAGCGAGCGCTGACAACAGCGTTGGGAACGATCAACCTGTCAGCGGCGGATCCGCGACAGCCACTGAGCGCCCACCCCAGCTTTCTGTAGCCCAGTTGGGCCGGAAACTCATTGGTGATCTGCCGAGCCTGAAATCTGTTAGCTGGCTTGAGCGTCGCCGCTGGTTGGGAAGCGCCTGGCTAAAAGTTAGAGAGCGCCACGGCTGGCTGGAAATTTGGCATGGAGAGCAGCTCGCCTCTCGGATGGAACTTGGCGAGAGCAGGTTGCGCATTGGCCGTGATCCTTGCTGTGAGCTCAGGACAGATGTCCAGGGCGTGAGCAGGGTTCATGCCTTCGTAGAAAAAGACCGCCCACAGGATCGCGACTGGGTGCTAGAGGACTTTGATTCTGCCAATGGTGTGTTCTGGCGCGATCGTCGGATCAGGCGTATTGCTCTTCGAGATGGCGATGTGGTGCAGCTGGGCTCAGCCCTGCGCGGTGCACCAAGGCTGGAGTACCACCAACCCCGCAGCGTTTGGGAGCAGGTTGTTTACGGCTTTGGCCTGTCCTCCTTGGTGGGCTCAGCCGTCGTGGTGAGCGGCCTGATGCTGTTCAGCACCGTGGGGGGCGGTTCTCGAGTTGAATATATCGGTGGTCCGGTGAAGATCGTCTCCGCCGATCGCAAGCGTGTGGACGAGCAGGAAGGAGCCGCCACGGCCCTTCCCAAACTTGACGACTATCCCCTACATCTCCGCCAAGCCCTACTGGCATCGGAGGATGCCCGTTTCGGTTGGAACAGCGGGCTCGACTTTGCCGGCACCCTGCGCTCCCTGCTGCGCAGTAGCGGTGGTGGAAGCGGTATCACCCAGCAAGTGGCACGGCTGTATTACCCCTGGGTTAAGCAGGGCAACCCCGCGTCGCCCTGGCCCTGGGTGCGCATCCCTGAACCGGATCCCGACGACCCAGATCGCGACAAAGCGCGATACCCCGACAAGTTTGAAACGGTTGCTCGCAAGATCCGCGAATTGCCCGTTTCCTGGCAGTTGGAAACCCGATTCACCAAGAATCAGATCCTGAAGATGTACTTAGATCGGGCCTTTATGGGCCGTGGTGCCCATGGTTTTGAGCAAGGCGCCAAGCTTTATTTCGGTAAATCTGCCCGAAAGCTAAACCTATCGGAATCGGCCTATCTAGTGGGTCTTTTGCCTGCTCCCAGCTTCTACAACACCTGCTCTCCGCAGCCTGAAGAGCGTAGGGAAGAACGGTTAAAGCGAGAAGAGAAATCAGGCGTTAAGGAGAAACCGACTGCAGGGGAAAAGCGCTGGTGGCCATTGATTCGTAGGGATGAGGTGCTGGATCGCATGAAAGCTGAAAACTTAATTACCGATAAGCAGTTGCTTGATGCCAAGCGTGCTCCACTGATCCCTGATCTTTCAGTGTGTTTACAAACTTCATATCGCAGTTATCCCTTCTTTAGTAACTATGCGCGGCTGGAAATGGCCGGCCCGCGTTTTTCCTTGAACCTCGATCAGCGTCGAGAAGGTGGAAACTATTACGCAGTTGCCACCGTTGATCCCAAACGCCAGGCTATAGCAGAGGCAAGGGTGCTGCGTTTTCTTGAATCTGAGGCCGAGCCCATCGGTATTTCCCAAGTGGCACTGATTAGCCTTGATTTCAGCAGTGGCAGGATTCTTGCCTATGTAGGTGGCAAGAAGTATGGACATGATTCGAAACGCGGTGAATCAAGTTGGGATCGTATTTCGCTAGCTCAGCGCCAACCCGGATCAACCTTCAAGCTTTTTACTTATCTCGCCGCCCTTGAAGCTGGGATTCAACCACAGGATCCGGTGTCTTGCGCCCGTATCTTCCAGCTTGAGACAGGCTGCCGCAATGGTGCCGCCAGCATGTCGATGAGCCAGGGCTTAGCCCTTTCAGAAAATCCCGTAGCTCTACACCTGGCCGACAGGGTGGGGTTTGATCAGGTGGTTGCAATGGCCCGCAAACTGGGAATCAGCACCAAACTCGATTCCGATCCCAGTATGGTTTTGGGTGGAAATGAAGCCAGGCTCTACGAGATGGCCCAAGCCTTTGCTGTGGTTGCAAACGGTGGTAAAGCCGTCGACCTGTATGGAGTCGACCGCATCTACGACCTCAACATCTGTGGATCTGAGCAAGCTCTTAAGGGTTGTGTTCCCTATACGCCAAGACCTCAATCCGCAAATATTTTATTGAGCCCTGTTGTAGCAAAAGCCATGGACGCGATGCTGCAGCGGGCGGTACTGGAAGGCACTGGCCGTAATGCCGGTGTGGTAAACGACGCCCGCGGCAAGACGGGTACTACTAACAATGGTCGCGATGTGTGGTTCATCGGCTATTCGCCAAGGCAGCGGATGCTCACCGGCATCTGGATGGGAAATGACGACAACCGTCCTGCTGAAGCTGCCGCAGGCGCCCTAGCCGCCAGGCTCTGGGGTCAATACATGAGCGCGATCTAATGTCACAACCCGGTGATGATTACTCCCTGGGTTTGGCTTTTGGGCGGGTAGTTAAGGCACAGCCTCTACGGCATCCGGCGCGGCTGAATGCTGTGCTTGCTGATCTACTTGCCGGCGACCTGTCGCTTCGGGCTCCTCTACGGGAGCTGGTGGAGTTGCCGGCTTTTCTGGAGGCCGAACCCTTAGTTGCCTCCGCAACGACTGTGGCCCTCGTAAGTTTTCTGCTTGATGAGTTGAAAAGTATTTATCGTGATGAGACGTTGTCGCGTCTGCGCCAAGTATTACTTGGCTACTTTGCTATTCCAGAAGCCAAAGCTGAGCCTGCTGCACATCATCGTGCCAAGCGAGATTACAAGGTGCCTAAAGAGCAAATTGAAAAAGAAAAAGAGCCAAAAAAACCAACACACATAGATGCACGCTTCAATGACGTGGAGCAACGCAAAGAGATTCTCAAGAAACTTTTACAGTGCCAACTTTGGAAGGAGGCCGACCGCACTACATGGGCGCTTTTGGCCGCATCCTGCGGTGGTGGTGATCATCAGCCTTTTGAGTTGATCTGGAGAGCGGTTCCCTGTGCGTTGCTCTACGACATCAATCGTCTCTGGTGTGAGGCCAGCAATTTCCGTTTTGGATTCTCCGTGCAGCGCGCACTCTGGGAGGAATTGGTAGCGCTATCAAGTCCAACCAACCGGTCTTCAGGTTCGGGAAGTGTGAAACAGCCGGCACTGATTTTTTCTGAGTTTCTGCAATCTCCAACCAGCCAGACCCTTGGAGGTGCCCATCACGTGTCAAGCAATTCTGCTGTTCTACCTCCCGGTTTCTACCCACGGGGCGGAATGCATCGGGTGTGGGATCAACACCAGGGCTGGCAGATGTCGTGGGACAGCAACTGTTTAATCAGCCACGTTGCTGAAGTTCAGGCTCGTTTAGTTGATTGCGGTCTTGTGGGGGTAAGCCTCGACGCTGGTACCCGGAAGCAATTGAAAGCTCTTCATCAAGGTGCTAAGGCTGCATCTTCTGCGCAACCCAAGGCAGAGGCTGCTTCTGTACGCGAGCCGGCTCAGGCCAAGCAACCCGCAACTCAACCTGCTGAGCCTCAAGTGTCAAGACCAAACCAAAATTCTACACACCACACAGACAAAACTGTTTTAATTATCGTACTTTGGGTTTTATTGACTTACTTTTTGTGGTCGCTTGCTGGCCCCACGGTGAATAAAGCATGTTCCGAAGTACCCGCTTTCTACAAAGGATTCTGTTATATTTGGCATGTACCTTCTGGACTAGCGAAGTAAATAATTCCCTAGACATTTTAGGTACATTCAATCTATTTGGTGGGCTTATCCTTTTACGAATATCAGCTTGAACAGCACATCAAAATGAACAGTCCACATGTAAGCAGTCATTAAGTTGCTCCATTAAGCCCCCAAGGATTCAATTAAAAGGGTGACAACTTTTCCGAAGGGGGGGGGTAGGAAATATTGAACAATGGGTTGGTTATGCTAGGATACTCATGTTAGGAATTAGGACTCGTCTTAGTGTATGAGCAGGAGGACGCAGATGATTTCTATCTTGCAGGAAGAAAGCTTGCTGCGCATATTGCTTATTTCAAAGAAAAAGATATTTCTGTTGCGACCTTACAAGCACTTATAAGGGATTTGTTACCTGAGCACGAAGAGCTGCAGGAAGCCCTGAGAAGCATTGTCGCCAGACCAGGTTTTCTCCAGCTTGTACAACTTGCAGGCAGTGAAAAAGGAGTTGCTCAGAAATGCGTATTTACTGAAAGCCTGAGAAAGATATACAGCGCTGAGACTGTTTCTGCAGCCGAAAGTCTCGTATGCGGGATGATTGGGCTAGGCGTAACAACCGCGGAACATGAATCGGCATTAAAAAAGATTTTCATTGATACTGTTGCCCAGCAGGTCAAAGACAACGGGGTTCAAGTTGAAATACAAGGAGCCAACTCTACTGAAAAGAGGTATGGCCAAGGCAAGAGTAGAGAGATTGCCAAAATTCACAGCCCCGTGGCAACACAGCAAAGCTCAAAAAGAATGAAGTTCTTGTTTCTTGTAATGAAGTACTGCATATTTACATTTATCGTAGCATTTGCAGCTTTTTTTAGATTACCTAAAGCCAAAGTAGTGAGTAATCTTAGTACAACTCCTACAGATTACAGCACACGGGATCGTATACCGCCCTCTTTGGGCAATTTGGATTTATGCCGAGCAACGCAGGATATTAGATTTCCATCATCCACCTATGGTGAATATACAAAGCCACCGGTAACTGTCAGGAAAGATGACGCCATTGCCGCCGGTTAGGCGGCCAATTTCAATTTACCCGTATGAGC
>Ga0247832_1005091_pt1 | contig 15597 bp, 10 predicted proteins | sample LaCruzMarch2015__10_FD_192407 | JGI IMG/M metagenome (GOLD analysis project Ga0247832, IMG submission 192407) | Freshwater microbial communities from meromictic Lake La Cruz, Castile-La Mancha, Spain - LaCruzMarch2015_4m | ecosystem: Environmental > Aquatic > Freshwater > Lake | place: Spain... | reverse complement strand
ATTATCTTCGACCAAAGCCGAGATCAAACTTGTATCACGGTCAATGTCAAAAGTTAAAATATTTACAAAGATTTGTTCGGCCTCTAGTTTGCTTTTTGCCAATTTCATACCTACATACATATCGTAGATGTATTGATTGGCTCTGTTTGACTTGCTGGCATCAAAATCGTTAAGTCTGAAAGGTAGTAATACTGCAATATTTACTGAACCTTTTGGGTCTCTTTTCGAATTTGTCCTTTTACTTATTGCTTGATTTACGCCCAAGTTAAATATGTTTGTCAATCGATCAGAAATCTCTAAATCTTCTTTGCTTGCGGTTCTACTTTTCTGAATATTATCCACCAGCAATTGTGCAATTATACCATTATTTGGAAACTTTTGATTAAGTTGTTTTAGCGGTGTACGATCAATTACTTTACTAAAATAATAGTAAAGCATATTTTCAACTTCTGTTTTCAGAGCTGTTCCCGAAATACGGTTGATGTATTGCATGCCTTCATCGACGTAATTATCTGATAAAGCAGCATTGGCATAAAGATAAAAAGCTTCGTCGATTTTGTCCCAATCGGGGAAACGCTCAAAAAGCTGGCGTAAAACTATACGAGTTTCAAAAAACTTATTTTGTTTGAATGAACAGAGAGCGTGATAAAAATGAGCATAAGGCACCATCGAATTTACATACTTTCGATTGGTGAGCGGGGTGAGTTCACTTTGGGCTTCAAAATATTGTTGAGCAGCAAATAACTGTACTGCTTTTTTGTATTTTATGGCATATTCCCTTTCTGAAAGAGTGGCTTGTTGAGCCACTGATGCTTGCGATATCAGCAAAAGGATGAAAAGACTATAGCACCTTTTCATAAGTTAGAAGTTTAGTGATGAATTTCTAATAAAGCCCTCTATTAGTACAGAGGGCTTTACGAGAACTTATTATTTTTTCTTTTTCTTTTCGTCGTTTTGTACTTTACGATTCTCCTCTGCCAACTTTACTTGATTTTCCATGAATCGTGCAAACTTACCTTTTTTTGCAGCTTGAGGATTTGCCTGAAACTTGATTTTATTATTATCCAAAATCTTACGAATTTTATCTTCGTCAACAAATCTTCTAACAATTTGTTGTTGAATAATCGTTACAACGTTTGAAACCAAATAATAAAAACTCAATGCCGCAGGGAAGCTATTCAATACAAAAAAGAACACAACCGGGAAAACATAACTCATTTTCTTCATGTCGATTGGACCTGGTTGGTCTGGCGTAATTTGGTTATTATAATAAGTAAATGCCAAACTCGAAATCGTCATCAATACTACAAACATACTAATGTGACTACCCACAACTGGTAGGTTTGTAGCCCAACTTATTGGATAATCATAAGTTGAAAGGTCATTTGCCCATAAGAAATTTTTCTGACGGAACATAATCATATTCGGAAACAAGAAGAATACTGACATCAAAATCGGCATTTGCAATAGCATCGGAACGCAACCACTCAAGGGATTTACGCCCACTTGCTGGTAGAGTTTCATTTGCTCTTGTTGCATTTTTACTTGGTCATCGCCTACTTTCTCTTTAATAATAGCCAATTCTGGTGCCATTATACGCATTTTAGCAGAGCTAATGTATGACTTGAAAATCAATGGCGTAAGCAAGGCTTTCAGCACAATTACAACTAAAATAATCAAAAGGCCGTAATTACTTATAATTGATTCGGCCAATTTGAAAAGTGGCACAAACACAAAGCGGTTGATTGGTTTTACGAAGTCATACCCTAAATAAACGTTTCGATGAAAACCCTCAGCTACGACTTTCACTAAATCATAATCGTTTGGTCCAAAGTAAAAACGGAAATTACCCTTACCAGTTTTCAAGTCAGAAATAGATATATTTGCATCAACCCCAACGCTTTTTACAACGTTTTGGTCGTTTTCTGGGGTAACCAATTTGAGTTTAGCAGCTGTTAATGGTTGATTTTTTGATACAAAACCGGTTACAAAATACTTTTGCTTGAACGAATACCATTTAATTGGGTCTTCTAGTGCTAAGTCTTCATTTCCCGCAGCATTTGCTCCTAAATCATCGAAATCATCATTTTTGGCATTCCAAAAATTGATTTGTGCCGACTTACGGTTTTCTTCAATATCATGCTCTAAAACTTTAAGGTTATCTTGCCATAAGAAACGCACAGGTTGATTTTGAACTAGGGCATCAACTCCAATAAAATTTATGTCATAATCAATAATATATCCTTTGCCTTTGATTGTATACACTTGCTCGATATACTGATTTTGACCTATATTTAGTCTGAAAGTTACTTTGGTCGAATCTCCTTCTTTCAAAATAGTTGGTTTTGCATCAGACACAAAATACAATTTCTTTAGGTCGATTTTACCTTTATTGGTTTGTACTTCCAAGTTCATTGTCGAACTTTTTGAATCGAACAAAACCATCGGATTTTTTGCACCTTTCTGAAAATCTGAATATGTTGAATAGTTTTTCAAAACAACTTCTTTAATCGTGCCACCGAATGTGCTAAAAGTGAATTTAGCATCTTGGTTTTCGATAATAATATCTTGGGCTGTGCCTGTAGCAGCACTGGCAAAATCGCCAAGAGCGGCCTTTAAGGCTGTTGTATCTTGCAAAACATTAGGTGTAACAATTGTTTTGGCTTCCGTCTTAAGGGCAATTTTTGCAGGCTCTTCTTGTGGAGTTTGAGGCATAAAATATACATAACCTGCCCACATACACATCAACAACACGATTCCGATAAGCTGATTTTTATCTACTAATTTTTCCATTAAAATTTAAAAATACGTAAAAAATATAAAGGCATTCACTGAGAGAAGCCATACTGTACTACAAAATTCGCAAAGATTAGTTATAAATCCTAATCAAGTATTTGACACTTTAGACCTTTAATCATAAAATAACCCATAACTTCAATGAAACTTTAAAGTTATGGGACTATGAGTTGATATTTTTTAAACTTTTTGAAATTTATAAAAAGTTTAAGATTTTGTTAATTCTTTAGTTTTAGAAAAATCAATGGCAGCTTTTACGAAGTTTACGAAAAGTGGGTGAGGAGCCATTACAGTACTTTTTAATTCTGGATGAAACTGAACACCGATAAAATATGGATGACTGGGCAGTTCAATGATTTCGACCAAACCACTTTCTAGGTTTACGCCCGAAATTACCATACCTGCTGCTTCATAATCTTTCAAATATTTATTATTAAACTCCCAACGATGGCGGTGACGCTCGCTAATATTGGCTTTGCCGTAAATTTTACGAGCCAAAGTTTTATCTTTTGTTTTGCAAGCATAAGCTCCCAAACGCATAGTTCCGCCTTTGTCGGTTACGGTTTTTTGCTCTTCCATCAAATCAATTACTGGAAATTGAGTTTCTGGGTGCATTTCAGTTGAATGAGCTTCTGTCAGACCAATTACATTTCTTGCAAATTCGATACAAGCCATTTGCATTCCCAAACAAATTCCAAAGAAGGGAATATTGTTTTCACGCACATATTTCACTGCTGCAATTTTTCCTTCGATACCACGCTCACCAAAACCGGGTGCAACCAAAACTCCATCAAGTCCTTGAAGTTTCTCGGCACTATTATCAATTTGGAGGCTTTCAGAATGAATCCATTCGATGCTTACTTTACATTTATTTGCAGCTCCTGCGTGAATAAAAGACTCTATAATTGATTTATAAGCGTCTTTTAGTTCAACGTATTTTCCTACTAAACCAATTTTTATATTTTCGGTTGGATTTTTAAATCTATCCAAAAAGCCTTTCCACTCTTCCATGTCGGCATCTTGGTCGTTATAAACATCGAGCATGTAAAGCACACGTTGGTCGAGGCGTTCTTTTTGCATCAAAAGCGGCACATCATAAATTGTTTCGGCATCCATTGCTTCGATAACCGAATTTTGCTCAACATTGCAGAAAAGTGCAATTTTTCGACGAATATCAGCTGGAAGTGGATGCTCAGTGCGACAAACTATAATATCAGGCTGAACGCCTGATTGTTGTAGCATTTTTACTGAATGTTGTGTAGGTTTGGTTTTTAATTCACCTGCCGAACTTAAATATGGCACAAGCGTAAGATGAATCGTCAGTAGATTATCTGAGCCTAAGTCCCATTTTAGCTGACGAACTGCTTCCACAAAAGGCAATGATTCAATGTCACCTACGCAACCACCTAGTTCGGTAATAACGATGTCGTATTTGCCAGTTTCGCCCAATTGCAAGATATTACGCTTGATTTCATCTGTAATATGTGGTATTACCTGCACGGTCTTTCCAAGATAATTTCCACGACGTTCGTTCGTAATCACATTATTATAGATACGTCCAGTTGTTACGTTGTTTGCTTGTGAAGTTGTTACATTCAAGAAGCGTTCATAGTGACCTAAGTCGAGGTCAGTTTCGGCTCCATCGTCAGTTACATAGCATTCGCCATGTTCGTACGGATTGAGTGTTCCTGGGTCGATGTTGATATACGGGTCAAATTTTTGTATGGTTACTGATAGTCCTCTGGATTGCAGAAGTTTGGCAAGGGAAGAGGCGATAATTCCTTTACCAAGTGAAGATGTTACGCCTCCAGTTACAAAAATATACTTGGGGTTGTGTGTGGGCGGCAAGCCGCTTTGTCCGTGTACTGACATAAGGTTTTTTGTCTTTGATTACGGGATACAAAGGTACAGAATTTTTGTGGATACTGTGGCGTAAAAAAAACAAATCTAGTTATTTACTTTTAAGTAGCTGATTATTAGTTAAATACCATTTAAAATTTATTTATGAATATAGCTAAATTTTTCGTCGAAAGACTCTTCCTTACCATTTTGTTTTTTTACTACTTTAACTTTTGATGCATAACCGTCGGCCGTGTATTCATATTTATAGGTATATGTAATGTCGCCGCTACTGTTATAGATTTTGGTCATAGTGGCATTGTTTTTATTTTGGAAGTAAGTAGTGTTTTCGCTGTTGATAGATGCTGAGAATATCGTGAAATACATCATTAGATTGTTGAGCGGTGTGTTTATATATGGAGATTTTTTATCATCAAAACTTAGGTTTTCGATTAGTAGTTTGTTTTTACCATTTTCCAATAAATACATTTTTTTGATATTTTTATTTTCATCATATTCAAATGTTGTTACCAAAATATAATCGAAATTGGGCATTTTTAAGTCAATTCTTTCAATTTGATTTTTTGTGTTGGTATATACTTTACTTTTTAATTCAAAAGGCTTATCTCGGCTATCTTTTCCTAGAAAATTAATGGAGCTAAGGTTACCTTTCGAATCATAATCAAAATTTACAAAATATGATTGATCAAACGAGCTGTAAACCTTCTTGGGCATACTGTTTTCGAAGCTGATTTTATTAAAATCTGGGAAGCCATCAAAAGTTATTAATTGAGCCTGATCATTATAGCCCAAATTATAAATCACACCATGACCATGATCTGCATCTTTTAGATAGCAGAACCTTTTGGTGTCGGTTACTGGTTTTTCTTTAAAAAGAGTTATCTCCTCATTACTGCAAGAAAGAAATATTAAACTGGTAAGAATGCTGCTTAGTATGAGACTATATTTAAACATTATTTGGTGCTAGATTGGAATTTGTAATAATAAAACTAAACCTTTTAAATCATCAATTTATTGTTTCAACTATAATTCTGCAATAAACTTGCCAAAATCAGAATCAATAAAAAAATTATTAAATCGAACACTTTACCGTATCAATTCGTTAGGTAACCATAGACTAAAAATAATGATTAGTAAAGCAGAGTTGAACAAATATAGAGCTTTAGGCGATAAAGAGGCTGATGAAATAATCAACCAAATTGTTGACCAAAATGGAATAGCTTCGTTACGCCGAATTATGTCGTTTTTGTCTGATTATCAAAATCTTAGTTTTGAAAATCAATCTCCAATACTTCAATCGTTTTTGTCTACTAATGCTTCATTACCAGTTTTTTACGACAAAAAAAAACTTATTCGATCCACTGATTTTTACCGAGAAAATCAACAAAATATTGCATTAATTCTAGGACTCTATTCTTTACCTTATTGCTATTTGGGAGCAGATGGTGCGAAGGTTTTGTATATGTCGGAGCGAATAAAAAACGATACCTACAGACGATTGACCGAAACAGGGAATTTTCTGAAAGCTGTAATGAATTATGATAATTGGAAAGGCGAACGAATATTTTCTATTTGCTTGAAAGTCAGACTTTTGCACGCAACCATAAGATATTTTACACTTCAAAGCAAACAATGGGATTTGGCTTGGGGATACCCAATAAACCAAGAAGATATGTTGGGAACAAATCTGGCTTTTTCGCTCGTGGTTTTGCGTGGAATGGAAAAATTGGGATATTCAGTTGATAAGACTTACGAGGATGCCTACATTAATACGTGGAATGTGATAGGTTTTTTGTTAGGTGTAAATCAAGAAATCATGCCCGAGAATTATTTGGAAGCAGTAAAAATAGATAAACAAATCGCCGAACGACAATTTAGGCAATCTGTTGAAGGTCAGGAACTAACAACTTCTTTGATGCAAGTTGTCCGTTCGTTTGCACCTAGCGAAATTACGGCTAATCTACTGCAATCGCAGTCTAGAATGCTTCTTGGTGAAAAATATGCCAAAATGCTGGGCATTGCCGAAACAAATTTCCCAAACGCTTTGTTAAAAATATACAACACAACATCGGTTTTAATGTCGAAAATATTTTAATTATAAAATAAGTTTTTATTTTGTTTCGATAATGAAATTTATTTTAAAACGTTTTCTTTTTAACATACAGGTTGTAAAACTGTCCTACATAATATGAAGCAAGAAAAAATTAGACAAGCATACACAGAATATGTGCTTGATAATGGTAAAGAACCAAAGTCGGTTTATGCATTTTGCAAGAAATTGGAATTAAAAGAAGAGGATTTTTATGATGAGTATTCTTCTTTTACCCAAATAGAAAGTGATATTTGGAAAGTTTTTTTTATTGAGGCACGTGCCGCTGCCGAGCGTGAAGAAGTATATCAAAACTACTCAGTTCGTGAGAAATTACTTGCTTTTCTTTATACATGGTTTGAAACTTTAAAGAAAAATCGTAGTTATATTCTGAACTCCTATGAAGGTTTCGAGAAGCCAATTTATACCAAACGCAATGTGCAGTTAGTTGATTTTAAGTCTTCGTTTTATGATTATTTAAACGAACTTTTGATGGAAGCTCGCGAAACTCGTGAGGTTGAGCAACGCCCAATTCCGCAGCTTATGCAGCGTTATCCTGATTTATTTTGGTCGAAAACCTTATTTATCCTTGATTTCTGGATAAAAGACACGAGCAAATCATTCGAGAAAACCGATACCATGATTGAGAAAACCGTCAATACTGCTTTCGATTTATTAGGTCGTTCGCCACTCGATTCGTTATTTGATCTAGGAAAGTTCATTTTTCAAAATAGAAAGTAGAAGCATGACGGGTTTCTCTACTCGTTAAATTATTTATTATAAAAAACGAATCTGGAGATTCGCTCCACAAAGCTATGAATTCACAAGAAAGTATACCCACATCGAAAGTTGCTCGTGCTACACAATTTGCCAAAGCAGGCGTTAAAGTTGGCGGTAATTATATTAAACATTACAGCAAAAAAATTTTTGACCCATCACTTACCAAAGAACAACTTCACCAAGATAATGCCGCTGACGTATATGATACACTTAGCAATTTGAAAGGAAGTGCCTTGAAAGTAGCTCAAATGATGAGCATGGATAAAAACCTTTTGCCGCGTGCCTATACCGATAAATTTGCCATGTCTCAATATTCGGCTCCACCTCTGTCTGCACCCTTGGTTATCAAGACATTTAAGAAGTATTTTGATAAATCTCCTACCGATATTTTTGATAAGTTTGATTTGAAAGCCGAAAATGCAGCTTCAATTGGACAAGTCCACAAGGCCGAAAAAAACGGTAAAAGATTGGCTGTGAAGATTCAATATCCTGGCATAGCCGATAGTATTAGTTCGGATTTGAAAATGGCTCGTCCGTTAGCTGTTCAATTATTAAACCTGAACGATGCCGAAATCGACCGATATTTCATGGAAGTTGAAGAGAAATTGCTTGAAGAATCGAATTATGATTTAGAATTGCAGCGTTCGGTTGAGATTACGAACGCTTGTAGCCATGTTCCTGACCTATTCTTTCCAAAATATTATCCAGAATATTCGTCGAAAAGAATATTGACGATGGACTGGATTGAGGGGCAACATTTGAAAGAGTTTTTGGATACAAAACCTTCACAGAAAATTCGAAACCGAATCGGGCAAGCCCTTTGGGATTTCTATGATTATCAGATGCACACGCTTCGCCAAGTACATGCTGATCCACACCCAGGGAATTTTTTGATGACTCCCGACGGGCGATTAGGCGTAATAGATTTTGGTTGTGTAAAAGTGATTCCAGAAGATTATTATGATAATTATTTTGCTCTAATAAACCCCGATACACTACAAGACGAAGCAGAAGTTCAGAGAATTTTTTGGGTTTTAGATTTTATTGTGGAAGAAGACTCACCGAAAAACAGGGTATTTTTCTCAGATTTATTCAAAAAAATGATTGAATTACTCGGTCGTCCGTTCAATTCAAAAACTTTTGATTTTGGACAAGCGGGTTATGTTGATGAAATTTATAATTTCTTTGAATATGTTGCGAAATTACCAGAATTGAAAGATGTCAAGGCGGCACGTGGTTCGCAACATGGTTTGTACGTAAATCGTACATATTTTGGAATTTACACAATTTTGAATGATTTGAAAGCCAATATCAAAACCACTAAACCTGATTGGTTAACGCCGAAGCACTTAAAGAGTGAGTTGGTTTTATTGTAACGATATAATATTTATTTTATTCGCCCTGTAGAGACTTTGCCACAATTGAATTGCACTGAAATTCAATTGTGGCGAAGTCTCTATTTTTTGCCACCAATTTAATTATATTATTCTACAATCTGGTTCATTTATGCATTTTAACCATAATTCATGTAGAGAAATTGGTTTACCGAAGTTGTTTCTCTACAAAAAGACCAATCAAAATCTCAAAAAAAGTATTGTATATTGTGTTTTAGTGATTAACAATAACACTTTTTGCTCAGAAAAACGATTCAATTTCTTCACCGAATAAACTCTAACTTATATGCGTTTTTTCAATGTTGTCGATTACATTTTGAAACAAATTTGGGGTGAAGTGAGACTTTTTAAAGCTAAAGTTTGTATTTAGTTTGATATGGTTGTAGTTTATTGTTGGTGTTAATCGATGCCAAATGTTCTGATTTTTAAGAATAATATTCATGTTGTCTCTTTAAAACAACAAATATTCGCAGCATTGAAGATAAATATAGATTTTATCAAATGATTTTTTAGATTACTTTTGTCAAAAATATGATACCATTTTTAATGAAAATTAATTACTAATTATGAAGAAACTCTCCTTACTACTTCTGCTTTTGGTAGTTTTGGCTGCTTGTAGAACAACAAAGACGCTTAAAAATAATACATCAAATAACCAAAATGAAGTTTCTGTGACTTTCTTACATCTCAATGATGTTTACGAAATTTCAACACTTGATAATGGTAAAGTTGGAGGTATGGCTCGGGTAGCTACTGTACGTCAAGATTTATTAAAAGAAAACCCAAATACAGTAACTGTTCTTTCGGGCGATTTCCTAAGTCCCTCGGTCATTGGAACACTTCGCTATGAAGGAAAAGGTATTAAAGGAAAACAGATGGTTGAGGTGATGAACTCTGTTGGAGTAGATTGGGTTTGTTTTGGGAATCACGAGTTTGATTTAGACCAAAAAGATTTACAAGAACGAATCAATGAATCTAGGTTTAATTGGTTGAATACCAATGCTTTAGAAAAAATAAAAGATGAATACGTACCATTCGGGAAAGTAATAAATAATGTAAAAGTGCCTTTCCTAAAAACAACAATTTTGACATTCAGAAATGCCAATGGCGACGAAGTAAAAGTTGGAATGTTTGGTGTTTTATTGCCTTCTAATAAAAAGGATTTTGTGTTATATGAAGATTTCTTTGAGGCAGCTAAAAAGGCTTATGCTGAGTTAGAGCCAAAGTGTGATTTTGTGGTAGGAATTACCCACCTCAACAAAGTTGACGATATAAAACTGGCGAAAATGCTACCAAATGTAAAGTTACTTATGGGTGGACACGACCACGACAACATGAAAGAGCAAATCGGAAGTGTAGTCATGGCAAAGGCTGATGCTAATGCCAAAACTGTATATATTCACCGAATTGCCTTTAATAAAGCTACTGGTAAAGTAGATGTAAAATCTGAATTAAAGAAAATCGACAATACAACTGCTGATGAACCAACAACTGCTGCAGTTGTAAAAAAATGGGAAGATATTCAAGATGGAGCGTTTAAGGCAATCGGATTAAATAAAGATGAAGTAATTGCTGATTTGAAAGAGCCCCTTGATGGTCACGAAACTGTTGTGCGTAATACGCAAGGAAATATGGGAAGCATGATAAATAATGCCTTGTTAGCTTCATCAACCAATAAATTTGATTGTGCATTTTTCAATGGGGGTTCGATACGTATTGATGATAATGTCTCGGGAAAACTCACGCAGCTTGATGTACTTCGAATTTTACCTTTTGGTGGAAAATTGGTCGAGATAAAACTTCGTGGACGCTTACTCGAAAGAGTGCTTCAAACTGGCTTAGAAAACAAAGGCAGTGGTGGTTATTTGCAATGGGAGAAAATTGCCTACGATGAAGCTAAAAAAGAATGGAAAATCGACGGAAAATTATTGGATGTAAATCAAGAATATAACATAATTACAAGCGACTTCCTGTTTTCGGGTAAAGAACGCAACTTGGGTTTCTTCTCTAAACAAAACCCTGATGTAATTTCAATAGTTGATACATTTCCCGAAAACGATGTTCGAAACGATATTCGTAAGGTTGTAATCGCTTATTTCAAGAAAAAATAAAAAAAATAGCTTATTCAATAATATAATTGTTGAATAAGCTTAACATTATGCGAAATCTTGTTCTGATATTAACTATGTTTTCTGCCGCGTTTTCATCAAATGCACAAAATAGTTTTTCGTTTCTGAATATGCCTAACCAAGCTCGTGTCAATGCACTTGGTGGAATAAATATTTCAGTTTCAGGCCAAGACTTGAATTTTATTACGTCTAATCCTGCTTTATTGGATTCTTCCCAACGAGGACAAATCGGTATGAGTTATTCGCCGTATTTAGCACAAAGCAATTATCTTACACTCAATTATGCACCTCAAATCCGCTCAAAAGGCACTTGGGCATTTAGCTTACAAAATCTAAATTACGGTACATTTCAAGGCACTGATGCTGTTGGAAATCAGACAAACGAATTTTCGGCGAACGACTTCGTTTTGGCAGGTGTTTATGCCCGAAAAGAAAAATATATCACATTTGGGGTATCGGCAAAATTGGTAGGTTCGGTTCTTGAGTCTTATAATTCGATAGCGTTAACGACCGATTGGGGAGCTACTTTTCGGCATCCAGTTCATGAGTTCAGCATTGGTTTAGCAGCCAAAAATGTTGGTTATGTATTGAAATCATACGGTACAATTCGCCCGGATATCCCTTTCGATTTGCAACTCGGAGCTACATTCAAACCTAAATATATGCCGGTGCGTTTTTCACTTACAGGGCATCACTTATATGTTTTTGATATTTCTTATAATAATATCGAATCGAACTATATTTTTGATGAGAAAGGCAACAAAATTCAAAAGAAAATTTCGACTGCTGATAAGATTTCTCGTCATTTTGTAATAGGTACTGAACTACTCATTCATAAGAACTTTAATTTGCTTTTTGGCTATAACTTTCTCCGTCGTAAAGAATTACTCGTCAATGGTTTAGGCGGTGCTGCTGGATTCTCTTTTGGTGCAAGTCTTCGTATTAAAAAGATTGATTTATGTATTTCTCACGCTATGCTTACCGCTCCAAAAGGACAAACAATATTTAGCTTTATTTGGCGTATGTAATTGTCAATTTCTTGATATAATTCACTTGAAGCGTCGATAAATAATGCCAGGTTGTCGGATAAATATAAGGCATTTGTCAATCTGTCGATTTTTTTAGATGAGTTATATAATAACTATCAAAGATAAAGTTTGAACAATTAGTTTTGTTTTATAATTAGAACCTAAAAATTTATTTCAATGATAAAAACATTTTTCACTTTGCCTCTCATACTGGTTAGTTTATGGGTCAATTTTGTAGCTAAAAATGAAAGCCAATCTTCAGAAATGACGATGTGTATGTCTGTCCCTACTGATGGAGTTTATCAAAAAAGCTCGCCCGATTACGATAATACTTATAGTATATTTGAAAACGATACTACAAAAGCTTATACAATGCCATTGCTCGCCAAGACATCGAAAGGTGAAATAATGCTTTCATGGACAGAAAAAGACCTGCAAGGGAATACTTCATTTTGCATAGCTTTCTCGAAAGATAATGGTAAGACTTTCGCTGAAAAGAAAATCATTTTTAGTAGTCCAGGAATTGGAAATAGTCGAATGATGCGTGCAAGAGTGCTTGCTAAAAAAGATGGTAGTTTGGTTGCTGTATTTATAAATAATTCTGCTCCACAAGCAGGTGGCAGTGGTAGAGGTGGTCGTTCGTCTAATATCGTATATTGTGTTTCGAAAGATAATGGCTCAACCTGGACTTTACCAGCACCTGTTGATTCTGACCCAAAGCAAGGTATTGTTAGAGGTTTTTTTGATGCAATCGTGATGTCGAATGATGAAATTGCTGTTGTTTATCTGAAAGACGTTGCCAATAGCACAAAGCACGAAGAGCGTGATTTACGTTTGGTTGTTACTAAAAATGGTGTAATGCAACCAGAAAAACTTATCGACCCTGTGGTCTGCGATTGTTGCCCAATCAATATGTTGATTGATGCCGATGGAGCTTTGAATGTAATTTATCGTGATAATAACGATAATATTAGAGATATGGCTCGAATGGTTTCGACCGATAACGGTGCTACTTTCTCGAAGCCTGAAATTATTCTTAACGATGGTTGGAAAATCAATGGATGCCCACATAGTGGAGCTGTTTCAACAACTTTCGGAAAGTCGGCTTTGGTGGCTTGGTTTTCGGGGACAGAAAGCAATTCGGGAGTAAGATTGGCCACTCGTGAAGGAAAAAAGCTATTTGTTTTGGATGATGCTTCGATAAAAAATCCTTACTTAGTTGAGTCATCGAAATCGTCTATTATACTATGGGAGCAAAATGCTGAAAATAGTATATCAAAGCTTGCTTATCGAAAAATAAATAACAATAAAGTCTCGGAAACTGCTTGGGTTGATGGTTCGGCAAATGCGACAAATTCGGTTGCGTTAACTGTTGATAATCAGATACTTGTGGCTTATGAGGTAAAACAAGCCAACAAAAGAAATACAATCAAATTAAGTTCACTTTCCAACTAATTTATTTTGAATAAACCTATTTTTTAATAAAAAATTTGCATTAAATTTATTGTTTTTGATGGCATTTATTTGTCTAAGTGGTCATAGGCACAGAGTAAATCGGTTTTGTGTTGGATAGCGGACATCTAATGTCATCATCGATATACCTTAAGTATGAGTAAATATTTAATATTGAAAGATTTCGGAAAATGTAGTTCGTAAATAAAATAAGGCTAAAAGTACTTGATATGTCAAAGATAAACCATCAAACTAAGCGTTGCTTTAGAATGAATATTTTGTTTTCGTTCAAAAGCCAAAAGATGAAGAGCGATAAGTTTATTTTTACACATAATTTATGTTCTTAATTATACTCGATAAAATCCTTTTGCATTGAAGTGGAATGCAAGAAATTATTGTAAAGCAATTTTTTTGAGTAAAAACTTCTGCTAAAATTGAGGCATTATTTATCAGAAACAGCAACCATATTTGTGGGTGCTGTTTTTTTATGTTCAAATCTGAGACGCATAAACTTTCCATAATCTATTTTGTTTTATCACAACGAAAGTTACCTTTGCAATTAATATTTAATCTAAAACTAAGCTTTTATTATAAAGCATTTTTCTGAAATAATGTCTAAAAAAATAGAGAACCTTACACCACAACAAATCGTAAACGAACTCGATAAGTATATAATCGGACAGAAAGAAGCCAAGCGAAATGTGGCTATTGCTCTCCGTAATCGTTGGAGGAGAATGAATGCCGTTGCCGATATGGTGGCCGAAATTATACCCAATAATATCTTGATGATTGGCTCAACAGGCGTTGGGAAAACCGAAATTGCTCGCAGATTGGCCAAAATTGCTGATGCTCCATTTGTAAAAGTAGAGGCTTCAAAATTTACTGAAGTCGGTTACGTTGGGCGTGACTGCGAAAGCATGGTGCGTGATTTGGTAGAGCAGGCCGTAAATATGGTGAAAGTTGCCAAGAAAGAGGAGGTAAAAGCAAAAGCATTAGAGGCAGTAGAAGACCATCTTCTTGATATTTTGATTCCACCCTTAAAAGACACAAAAGAGACAGGTTTTGTATTAGAAGAAAATAAAAAGGAGAATGAAGATAATTCCGAATCTTTATTGAACGAGAAAACCCGTGAGGCTTTCCGCTCTAAACTTCGTAATGGAGAACTCGACCACCGAAAAGTAGAAATTGATGTTCAAGGCGGTGGAATGTCAAATATTGGTGTGATGGGTGGCCCAATTGATGAAATGTCGATGATGAATATTCAAGAAATGTTGGGTGGAATGATGCCAAAAAGAGGTAAAAAACGTAAATTAACGATTGCCGAAGCTCGAAAAGTTTTGTTGGAGGAAGAAGCCTCAAAACTAATTGATATGGACGAAGTCAAAGAGGAAGCAATCTGGAAAGCTGAAAATCTTGGAATTATATTTATTGATGAAATAGATAAAATTGCCAATAGTGGAGCAAAATCGGGTGGGGGAGCCGACGTAAGTCGCGAAGGCGTTCAGCGAGATTTACTACCAATCGTCGAAGGAAGTGTCGTAAATACCAAACATGGAACTGTAAAAACCGACCATATTTTATTTGTAGCCGCAGGAGCATTTCATGTATCAAAACCTTCTGATTTGATTCCCGAATTACAAGGACGTTTCCCAATTAGAGTCGAGCTTGAAAGCCTAACCGAAGATAATTTCTATCAGATTTTGAAAGCACCCAAAAATGCCCTTACGAAGCAATATATCGCCATGCTCGAAGCCGAAGGAGTAACGCTAAAATTCGATGATGAAGCACTTCGTGAGCTTGCTCATATTGCATTTGAAGCTAATAGTGAAGTAGAAAATATAGGTGCAAGAAGGCTACAAACCGTTATGAGTCATTTACTAAACGAAATTATGTTTGATGTGCCAGATAATATCGCAGCTGATTCAACAATCACTATCACCAAAGAATTGGTTGCTCAACGTCTTTCAGGTTTAGTCAAAAATCGAGATTTGAGCCAATATATTTTATAAAAGTTCTATTTGTCATTTGTCTTGTCAAATAATAGGCTTTCGTAAAAATAAGCGAAACAA
>Ga0247832_1005090_pt1 | contig 15601 bp, 13 predicted proteins | sample LaCruzMarch2015__10_FD_192407 | JGI IMG/M metagenome (GOLD analysis project Ga0247832, IMG submission 192407) | Freshwater microbial communities from meromictic Lake La Cruz, Castile-La Mancha, Spain - LaCruzMarch2015_4m | ecosystem: Environmental > Aquatic > Freshwater > Lake | place: Spain... | reverse complement strand
AATGTCACCCATTCTCCTGGCTCAAAAGTGCTTAGATAAGACCTTCGATCTTGCTCTCTCTTTTTTCCTCAATTTGTCAAAGAACTGGGCCACTTTTTTTTCCTAAAAAAGTGTACGCCTAGAAAAGAGGAAGATAAAGTGAAACGAGGTTTCTAACTTTTTTGAAAAAATAATTCCCAGGGTAGTACATTTGATCAAGAACAAGCAGCGTGTTCGTCCTATCAAGCATTGCTTATGACAGACCCAAAGGAAGATGCAACCAAACCAAGCGTTCGGGCAGGAATTGATCCTCCTGCCTCTGTAAATCCTGCGTGGAGCCCAAAAAAACGACGCAACCACTTGAATGCCAAGGCGTATATCGACGGTATTCTGGAGGGTGATCGTACCCTACTCAGTCAGGCCATTACAATGGTTGAAAGCAAACAAGCCCAACATCAGGCTTTGGCGCATGAAATTATTGAAGGGTGTTTGCCGCTCAGCGGAAAATCCATCCGCATCGGAATTACTGGCGTGCCCGGAGTGGGAAAAAGCACTTTCATTGAGGCTTTAGGGGAAAACTTTAGCATTGCTGGCCAAAAATTGGCCGTATTGGCCATTGATCCCAGCAGTCAAATCAGCAAAGGCAGTATTCTGGGCGATAAAACACGCATGGCCAAACTGGCAATTGACCCCAACGTGTACATTCGTCCTTCGGCAGCAGGCGATTCCCTGGGGGGAGTAGCCCGCAAAACCCGTGAAACCATCATTTTGTGCGAAGCTGCTGGGTTTGATACCCTCATAATCGAGACGGTTGGAGTGGGTCAATCTGAGGTTGCGGTTCATTCCATGGTTGATTTTTTTCTTTTATTGCTGCTTCCTGGCGCTGGCGACGAACTTCAGGGCATCAAAAGAGGCATTGTAGAAATGGCAGACCTGGTTGCGGTCAACAAAGCCGACGGAGACAATCTGCAAAGCGCCAAAAGGGCCACAGCGGATTACCGCAATGCATTGCACCTATTTCCGCCCAAGGCCAGCAATTGGGAGGTTCCGGTTCAGACCTGCTCAGCGATCAGCGGCGCGGGGATTTCTGAAATCAGGCAGACAATTGAAGATTTTCAGGTTTTCACCAAAAGCAATGGCTATTTTCAATCCCAACGCCAGGCACAAGCCCGATACTGGTTGCACGAAACCATTCAGCAACTTCTGCGCGATCAATTTTATGAACATTCCAGGGTAGCAATGTTGTTAAAGGAAAGGGAAACGGAAGTTTTGGCGCAACTCAAATCTCCGTTCCATGCAGCAGAGGAGTTGATGAAAGCATTTTTGGAAGCTGCGGAATAAAAGTTTCCTTATCTTGGCAAAGCAAAAAAAGGCACTGTTCGCCGACAATTTGTAGCAGTTGGGAGGAAAATTTTCAGAACAAAAACCTTAGCCCCCTAATATTGCTTAGTCTGACGCAAAAAATTACTTCCCGATTTTTTGAGAGGCTTTTGAATCGGAAGCTCACTTGAAATGAAACGTTCGGCTTCCTATTCAAAACCCAAAATCGGGAAGTTAATTTTTCTGCGTTATTTACATTTTTGAACTTTTAAAAACAAAACCAATACAATGAATAAATTAATCAGTTCAGTAGTCCTTATTTTGGTAGGACTGATGTTACTTTTTGGTGGATGCAGCACTTACAACGGAATGGTCAATTCCGATGAAGACGTTGACAACGCCTGGTCAAAAGTTCAATCTGCTTATCAGCGTCGTGCCGACCTTATCCCAAATTTAGTGAGCACTGTAAAGGGGGTAGCAAATTTTGAAAAAAGCACCCTTACCGCAGTAATTGAAGCGCGTGCCAAGGCAAGCAGCATCACCATTGACCCCTCCACTGCTACCCCTGAGCAATTGGCGGCATTCCAACAAGCGCAAAGTGGAATCTCTCAAACCTTGGGGCGTTTGATGGTAATTTCTGAGCAATATCCAGAACTTAAGGCCAACCAATCGTTCCTGGAGTTGCAATCCCAGTTGGAAGGCACCGAAAACCGCATCAAAGTAGCTCGGGACAACTACAATGACGCGGCTACCAATTTCAACAAAAAAATTCGCCGCTTTCCTGCGAGTCTGATCGCGGGCATGTCTGGCTTTCAACAAAGATCACAATTCCAGGCTGAGCAAAATGCCCAGGATGCACCTGACGTGAAATTTGATTAAAAAATTGCAGGGTTTAGCAGTGAGGATACTCGCTGCTAAACTTCCTCAATTCTCGAACCCTTCATTATGGTCAAGTTTCTATCTTCAGAAGAAGAAAAACGAGTAATCGACTGCATCCAGGAAGCCGAAGCTGCTACTTCTGGTGAAATCAGAATCCATCTGCAAGGCAAGGTCAACAAAACCGCCTGGGAAGATGCGCTTGCTGTTTTTGATCGGCTCAAAATGGCTGAAACACAAGAACGCAATGGAGTATTGGTTTTCATAGTACCCAAAGACCATCAACTGGTCATCATTGGAGATAAGGGTATCCACGAAAAGGTGATGAATCATTTTTGGGTAGAAGTACGAGACGAAATGCTCAAACATTTTCGAGACAAAGATTTTGCAGGAGGCTTGTGCACTGGCGTAAAATTAATTGGGGCAAAACTCCAAAAGCACTTTCCTCCTGGAGATACAGAACAAACAAACGAACTTCCCGACGATATTTCCTACGACATGTAGGCTGCTCTTTTTTTAAAATCAAGTCCATGAATACGATGAAATCCCTGTTGTTGTTGCTGTTAGGATCTATGTGGGTGCTGAATGGGGTTTTTGCAAAAGAAATACCTGCCCGCCCACAAACCATGGTCAGCGACTTTGCCGGCCTTTTGAGTCCCGCTGAACGAAACAGCCTGGAGCTTAAACTTCGGGCTTATGAAGACTCTACTTCGACCCAAATTGCCATTGTCATCGATAAATCCCTCGAAGACGAAGATGCCTTTGAGTATTCTTACCGTTTGGCTCAAGCCTGGGGAATTGGTCAAAAAGACAAAGACAATGGTATACTCATTTACATAGCACAGGCCGAACGCAAAATTCGGATTGTCACCAATGCTGGGGTGCAGAGTTTCTTGACGGATGCCCTGTCCAAACGCATCATCGAAAACACCATCAAACCTGCCTTCAAAGCTGGACAATATTACGCTGGCCTCAACGGTGCAGTCGACAACATCATCCAAATTGGGGCAGGAGAATTCAAAGCAGATGAGAAAAGCGAAGAAGGAAGCAGTGTGGTTTCTTTCCTGATTTTATTGCTGATTATCGGTCTTGTTTTCTTTATTTTCTCTTACTTGTCTCGGCGCTCCAACAATACCGGTGGCGGATATGGTGGCGATGGACGATACCAGGATCGGGGTTATGGCCCAGGAGGCTGGTTCTTTTTCCCTGGCGGCGGAGGATTCAATAATGATTCTTCAGATCGCGGTGGCGATTTTGGAGGCGACGACTGGGGTGGTTTTGGTGGCAGCGATGGTTTTGACGGCGGTGGCGCCGGCGGAGATTGGTAAAACCGAACCAATTTAAAGTAACAATGAAAAGGCAATGAACAAAACCTGGGTTTGCTTGTGGGGATTTTTACTTGCCTTTTCATTCCCTGGCTACGCCCAAAAATGGCTCTCCGCCAAAAAGATCATTCGGGTTGATGCCCATACTGCCCTAAATCGGGATTTAAACCTGGGTAGTGTTCCTAACAACCGCAGCTCTTTCGATTACCTACCCGATACCGCCCACCTGGCCCATTTCCCGATCCGGTACCTGAAGGTTAACGTCCATTTCATGAATGCCCGAAACCGGGCTTACAATTATGACGGCGAAGCAGCGATCCGTTTTGCCAAAGAATTGATCGATTACGCCAATCGGGACCTGCAAACCAACAACCAACTCTGGCTGCCCTATCGGCAAAAATTGCCCGTGCTTCCTCCGCGCTACCAGTACGTACTCACACCTCGTCAGGCCAATGATTCGGGCGTTTATTTCCACTACGACGATCAACTTTATTACTACATCCACAAAGGACCTACCGCGAATTTGTACGATACCGAGGTTTTGGATAAATACCAGATCATGAAAGACACGGTGCTGAACATTTTTATCATGCCGCACCATCCCGACAGCATGCGATCTGCTTGGTACAACAAATCAGCGGGTGGCGTTGGGGTAATGCTGGGCAATGCCATCAAAATGGCGGGCATGTACGAAGGTCGTCAACCTGCCTGGGCCTACCGAGGCGTACTCAATCATGAAGTGGGGCATTTTTTGGGTTTGTTGCATGCTTTTTATGGCGATGGTTGCGATGATACCCCCGAACACGGCAACCCTTGCTGGAACCGCACTACGAATGCACCTTGTGACACGGCAGCATCCAACAACATGATGGATTACAATGCCCTACAAAATGCATTGTCGCCTTGCCAAATCGGCACAATGCACGCCCGCATGGCCGATACCAACAGCTATGAGCGGCGTTTTCTGGTCAACAACTGGTGCATCCAGCAACCCGATCAAGACATAGTTGTACGCGACAGTGTGGAATGGCTGGGAGACAAGGATTTGTGTGGCAATTTAACCATTGCCGAGGGTGGAGTATTGAGCATCCAGGCGAGGGTTTCGTTGCCCGAAAATGCGCGCATTACCTTATTGCCTGGTGCCGTATTGCGGCTTGGGTCAAAGGCGATTTTGCACAATGCTTGTGGTTTGGAGTGGGAAGGAATTGAAGCACCCAAGCGATTTTTGGTGGCACGCGGGAAGGTATTTGCAGCGCCTGGCGCAAGGATCCGGGGGGCTAAGTTTTTGAATTATTGACCTACATCTGTTTTCTTTCCTTTAAGCAGCTTCGCTGCATGGTTTTTTCCACCACCTGAGGCCTGTCGATTACCCACAAAACCGTACATTGAATGTGAATTGCTTTCCTATCCTGATCTACAGGTAAAGGTGATTGGATCAAATTACCAATGTCAACCTGCAACGACCAATCGCGTAGCGATGACACATTTGTAGCTGCGGGTGTAAACCCGCCGTTTATAGCCCAATGTGAATATTGGAGTGCCGTAGGTACGACATTTTTTGGTTCTAAATGGGTCGTACCTACGGCACTCCAACCACCACGTTACACCAATGACGGCGGGCTTACACCCGCCGCTACAATTGCACCGTCGCTAAGCGACTATATTTTCGAAAGCTTAAAATTTGTTCAACTTATATGGCGTTTCAGGTTTTCTTAGAACCAATTGTATCAGTCTTTATGGGCTCTAATGCCTGAATTTCAATTATAAATCTGATTTGCGGATTTGTGGGTAATCGACAGACCTGAGGCACCTGAGAATCACCTGAGTCCATGTCATTTTTTCTTAGGTGATTCTTAGGTGTCTGAGGTGGTGAAAAAAAAGCCTCCGGTTATTTCTAAGACTTCTTCTTCTTGTTCTTTTCATTCAACTGAAACACCCGGGAAAGGTTGAATCCAAATTGAATATCACCATCCAACCAACTGCCATTGGCATCCGTCAGGAAAGCGCGTTCATTCATGCCCACTGCGTTGGAAAAATGCAGTTGGAAAACGTGTCCGCCCGTTTCGATGTCAAAACCAATGGAGAGAGGATTAAAAGTTGGGTCATTGGGAAAACGATTGAACGCATAATAATAATCAACGACCAACGCCACCCGCTTGATGAACTTGTACCTTGCGCCAAAGCCCAAAGCGAACATATCATTGGATACCAATTGGTTTTCCACGATGTTGCGGTGTAGCCAGGTAGGCACCAATTGTGCAGAGAGTTTTTCATTGAACTTTCTACCAACAATGGCTTGGGTATAATAGGCCAATCGGCGGGTAAAATTGGGATCAACTTCAAGGTCGGCGTAAGGATCCTTCAAACCATTGAAAGTTGCTCCTGCTACCAATACTACGGATACAGGGATACTTTTGGCCCCAGTACTTTGCCACAAGACGCGGTACTTGAGGAAACCATCCAGCTCTTTTTTGGAAGTGGTTCGACCAATACCTACCGTAAAATTGGAGGTCACTCCATAGTCAAAACCCAAGCGCATATTTGCGTTGTCCAGGCCAAACAGGTTGTAAAACCCGTCATTGATTTTGCCAAAACGGTGCAGAATTCGGAAGTCCAGTGCTCCTGCATCCAGCATTTCCATACTGTGTCCGTTGATGACCCGGGGTGATTTGAATGCGTTGACGACCTTGTCACTAGAGTTGTCATCCCCGAGCAAACCCAGTAAGCTGTCATCCTGAGCGAGCAGTGGGCTAAAAAAAGCCCCCAGTAAAAGCGCAAGTAGCGCCGTCTGTTGCCAGTATTTTTTCATCTTGTTTATTTACCTTTTAGAATTTCCAAAGCTGCACTGATGCTGACTTTTGCACTTTCAGCTATTTTGACAAAAACAACCGTAGGAATGTCAATTTTGTAGTCCTTTAGCATCAGTTCAATGCTGGAACTTACCAGTATTTTGCCTTTTTCTACAGTCACTACCCCTTTTGCACTAATTTCTTTGGTTACGCCGTGCAGGTTCATGGTGCCCAACACGGTTACGGGGTAAGTACCATCTTTGGCAAAGTTAACTTTGTTTACGTCATTGATTTTTCCTTTGAAAGTTGCCTTAGGGTATTTTTCGCTTTCGACATAGTTTTCGTTGAAGTGTTTTTGCATCAACGAACTGGCGAAATCAAATTTATTCATGGATACGGCCCATTCCATCTGGCCGGACTCAGCATCCAACACACAGGTTGCCATGGTGTTTTTTGCTTTTATCTCTTCGACATCGTCTAGTTTGCCTTCCGCATCAAAAATTACCGTTCCGGTACGGGTAAAGTATTTTGATTGCGCTGTAGTTGTAGTAACATTGATGCCAACCAGTAGCATCAGCAGGAAGAAAAAGCGGATTGTGTTCATTAGATTAACGATTTTTGGATTTGATTGGAAGTCTCGAGTGTGTCCCACGAATGAATTCGTGGGGTGGGTACTGAGGTAAATCCCACGAATAAATTCGTGGGTTGTTTTTTTGCGTGCCTCCCACGAATGAATTCATGGGTTGTTTAGTTGTTGAGGGCGCCTAGACGAATCCATTCTTTGATTGAGCTGATCTCACACGAAGGCAGTTTGCCTGCGCCATCTGGCATGGGTACAAAACCTGCATCGTGATTGACACTGCCATACAAGCTGCCATCCAAAGCGTATTTTTTTACCCCGGTATATGTGCCGAGGTTGATTCCGCCAGAAGGGGCGCTGCCGCTGTGGCAACTGTTGCAAGAACGATCCAGAATGGTTTTCACTGTTTTAGAGTAGGTAACCGCACTTAAGTCACAAGTCGTAGTTGTACAGGTGGTATTTTTTGCACCTTGATCTATCCAAAGGGCAATTTTTGCAATTTGATCAACAGTCAGGCGGTTGTAAGGCTTCTTTGGCATAAGCTCATCACCTACCGAAATCAGCACTTTGTACAATTCGCTGGCTTTGTAATCACCAGGCACCACACCACTCTGAATAATGGTCTGATATGAAGTCAATTCCACTCCAGATTCTCGATCCCTACTGTTGTGGCAGCCACTTTGGGTACAACTGGAAACGAGAAGAGGCAGGATATCCCTTTCAAAACATACAGGATTTACATCTACCACTTTTTCTTGGGTACAGGCACTAAAAAGTGCCAATGTCGCAATGGCTAACAGGGTTAGAAAACCGAGAAAGCGTTTTTGTGTTACAATCATAACTTCTTTAGATTATTAGGAAAGGCGATACCAATTGTGCTTAATTGCTATCGCCCTTCCTTTCTATACTATAAAATGCCCTCAAGAGTTGCCTTACTGACCAAGATCTGTTGCTCTGAGGTGTTTGGTTCACTAGCGCAGCCTATTATTTGGCTGCAAAGATAATCAGTCTTCCTCGTGTTCTTCGTCGTGGGCCTGACCAGTTTTGTTGCTGTTGCTCACTTTTTCATTCCCATTAAACCAGTCAATGAGGGTGCGTTTTTGCGCCGCATTCAAGCGTGCTTCCGGGTGCATCCACAGGTAATCTTGTAACGGCATTTCACCTTCAGCAATTGTCTCGGGCAGTTCTTCGGTCGCTTCAGCAAGGTCGTGAGGAGAAGTAGTGCCCCATTCTGAAAAATTCAGTTTAGAGCGCCCTTCGTTGATGTGGTTTTTTACGATGAAAGATACCGGCGCCACGTAAGCATACCAGGGATATTTCGATTCGTTGGAGTGGCAATCGTAGCAAGCTGCACGTAATAAAGTTGCAACTTCTGTGGGCGCGCCACTTAATTTGAGGTAGTCTTGATTCAGATCAACTGCAGGATTCTTGCGGTTGACTGGAATAAACTGGATGAGGATCACTGCAATCAGCAGCAACCAACCCACCATTTTGAGGATGCGTTTCATGACTTTGGTTTTACGCGTGTATTTGGCATTCTATTTCGCTTGCGAAACAGAATGCCAAACTCACGCTAAAGAAAATTTTCCATAACATTTACAAATTCAATCAGGATCATTGCAGTAGGGTCACCTCACTCTTCAGCCGCTACTCCAGAGCCTTGTGCAGACACGTAGTAAGCGCCTTTCAAGACAATAGCTGCATTGGCTGGCAATGGTGCTAAAGTCTGTACTGCGATGTAGCCGTTGCCGGCTGCACCAAGTTTTACGGGGATTTTATGGAAAATTGCGCCTTTGGAATCACTGCGCTCTTGATAAAAAATAAAATTTCCATCTCGTTCCTGGATCACGGCTTCTTCGGGCAAAGCTTCCAGCATTCCAGTCTGAGTCAGGTTAATCTTGGCATTCAGAAATCCGCCTTTGGCCAGGTGCTGGTTATTGGCCAAGCCAGAATTGTCAAAACGGGCGTGTACCTTGACCGTTTTGCGTTCTGCGTCAACCGTTCGCTCCAGGTAATCGACGTGTGCTGCAAAAGTTTGATCACTGCCTCCGGGGAAACTTAATGCAACGGATTGGCCAGCTTTCACTTTGGCCAGGTCTTTTTCGAAAACGTACAATACCGGATGCAAAAAAGCCAGGTTGCTGATTTCACATACGGGATCACCCATACTGAGCGCTGAGCCCATGCTTGCATCCATGCGCGTAACCAAACCTGACATTGGGGCGGTAATCAAAAGCTCTGTACGAAGGTTTTCGGCACTCAATTTGGCAGGATCAATTTGGTATTGCTTCAGTTTGGCCGCCAACAATTTGGAAGAAGTCTGAGCCGACCGCAAGTCTGATTCTGCTTTTTGAAAATTTTTGGTTGCTGTGGCATCGTTTTCCTTTAAGGCTTTGTACCGTTGGAATTCTGTTTCCAAAAACACCATGCGGTCTTTGTTTTCAAGGAATTGTTGCTGCAAATCGAGCAAGTCAGGCTTTCTTATCACCGCAACCACCCCTCCTTTGGCCACAGTAACGTTGCTGTGTACCCGCAGTTCAGTGACAATGCCATCTGTAAATGCGCTTACCTGAGCAGTGTGTTCTTTGCCCAAAACAAGTTCAGCGTTGGCTTCGAGGTACTCACTCAAAGGCTGCATGGTGAATGTCCCTATTTCGATATTCGCTTGCTTAAGTTGTGCCGGGCTCAGCTCAACTGTGTTTGCACTTTCCGGTTTTGCCGTTTCCGATTTGGTTTCGGTTTCCGCTTTTTTGCCGCAAGCCACTACAATGAGGGCCAGTACGAGGATGCTTATATTTTTGATGAAATTCATTTTGATTGAATTAAAAGGATTAAAAATTACAAACCCGCAATGAATTTTAATTCAACAACGGTTAAACTAAGGCCGTACAAATTCTCCAGATATGCCAGTTCAATACCGATGGATTGCTCTACCTGCTGTGAAAGGGTAGTGTAATCGATCTCGCCAGAGCGATAATTGAGGGCGGCATTGCGCAACAGTTCCTTTGCCAATACTTGACCCTGGCTTTGGTAATAATCAATTAGGGTATTGTACTTCTCTTGCTCATGGAGTAAATGTGCCATTTGAGAGCGCTGCTGTAGCAGAATAGTCATGTAATTTGCCTCAGCAATTTGGACGTTCACTCCTGCCGACTCAACTGCTTTATTGCGGGCTTTGTTGATTAGCGGGATATTCATGCCCACTTGCCATCCTGGAAAAAACCGTCCGTTGGCCACAAGTTGTCCGTACACCCCGCTCGAAAAGCTGGGCGCAAAACCAGCTTTTGCAATCTCTTGCTGACTTTTGGCCACACTCACCTGCGTCAGTCCTGTCAGGGCGCTCGGTGCTTTAACGATCAAAGCGGTATCGGCCAGACTAAAAGTTTGCTTTCGCAAAGGCTCAGCAATGGCACTAACCGCCTGGGGCAAGCCCAAAAGCTGGCCCAGCACCACCTGGTCAAAATTGAGTTCGTGCGAGATGGTTTCCAACACGAGTCGTACCTGCGCAGCTCGATCCTGGGCCGCCAACTTCTCCGCCAATGCCGCATCTCCCAACTGGTAGCGCTGTTGCGCAATGGTGGCAAAATTTGTGTACACCGAATCCAAAGCGGTATACAATCGAGCTTTGAGATCGAGATAGCCAAGGTGCTGATAAATTTCGCGTACCTGTCGGATCAAGTCCTTTTCGGTATGCGCCAATACAGCTTGGGCGTGAGATTCCTTTTGTTGGTAAAAACTGCGGTTGGCTTGGGTGGTTTTACGCGTGGGAAAGTTTTGGTTTATCCCCACCGTGGTTGTGCCAAACACGCCCAAAACAGGGTCGGCAACGACGTTGTGAAAAATATTGGCAGGGTCATACATCTTGGCCGTGCCTCGTAAAACAGTTTGCTGTTGTACACTCAGCGATGCCGATCGTACCCCTGGGTGATTGCGCAGCGCCAGAACAATTGCATCGTCTTCCCGCAAGGCGTTCTGACCAAAGGCTTGATTTCCAAGAAACAGCAAAGGCAGTAGCAACATCAAGGCTGCTGGCGGTACTTTAATGCTGCGTTTGCGGCCAAAAAATAGCGCATACAACACCGGAAGCACCACCAAAGTGAGCAAGGTGGAAGTGATCAGGCCGCCGATGACTACGGTTGCCAAAGGACGTTGCACTTCCGCTCCCGAACCATGCGAAATGGCCATCGGCAAAAAGCCCAACGACGCCACTGCCGCCGTCATCAATACCGGGCGCAAGCGGGCGATGGCTCCAGCTCGAATGCGTTCGTATACGCTTTCAATGCCTTCTTTCTCCAACTGGTTGAAATAGGTGATCAATACAATGCCATTCAGCACCGCTACACCAAAAAGAGCGATAAACCCTACCCCAGCGGAAATAGAGAATGGCATGCCGCGCATTTGCAGTGCAAATATTCCTCCAATAGCCGACATGGGAATGGCGGAAAAAATCAGCAAACTTTCTTTGATGGAATTGAAGGTAAAATAAAGCAGCAGGAAAATTAAACCCAAAGCCAGCGGCACCGCAATCGAAAGTCGTGCCTTGGCAGCATTTAAGTTTTCAAATTGGCCGCCGTAGGTTACAAAATACCCAGGTGGCAATTTGAGGGAAGTTTCCAGTTTTTCTTGAACGGCCTTAAAGGCACTCTCTACATCGCGTCCGCGCACGTTGGCCCCCACGACGATGCGGCGCTGGGCATTGTCGCGACTGATTTGTGCAGCACCCAAACGATAGCCTACTTCGGCTACTTCGCTCAGGGGAATCAACTCACCATTGGGGGTAGCAATAGGCAATTGCTGTACATCTTCCAGATCACCGCGATCCTGGTCATCCAATCGAAGAACCAAATCAAAACGGCGGGCATCTTCATATACCACTCCTGCCGAAGTTCCCGCAAAAGCAGCGCGCAGGGTAGCATTGATGTCGCGGATGTGCAAGCCATAACGGGCTATTTTGTCATAGTGGAAATTGATCACGATTTGAGGCAATCCTTCCACTTGCTCTACTTTGAGATCGGCCAGACCAGGAATGCTGTGGATCAATTTTTCCACTTTGCTTCCTGCATGAGCGAGGGTATCCATGTTGTCGCCAAAGATTTTCACGGCTATATCAGAACGCACTCCAGTCATCATTTCGTCGAAGCGCATTTTAATGGGTTGGGTAAATTCAAAGGCCATCCCCGGAATTTCGTGGACTTTTTCCTCAATTTTACTGACCAGTTCTTCTTTGGTTTCTGCTTTGGTCCACCCCTCGCTGGGTTTGAGCAAAATGATGTTGTCCGCAGTTTCTATGGCCATTGGATCTGTTGGTATTTCGGCGCTGCCAATTTTAGAAATTACCTGTTCTACCTCATTCGGAAAATTATCCAGGATGATTTGTTGCGCCATGCGGTGGCTTTCCAGGGTTTGGGGCAAGGATGTACCCGGGCGCAAGAAACCGTGCATCATGATGTCCCCTTCATCCAAAGTGGGAATAAATTCCCCGCCCATGCGGGAAAAAAGCAAAAGTGACACTACCAACAAGCCAAGGCTAAGTCCAATCACCGTTTTGCGCCAGTGCAATGCCCAAGTGAGTACGGGCAAATACACCAGTTGAATGGTGTGGATGATGTGGTCGGCAAAATTTCGGTGGTGGCGCATTTTCCTGTTCAAGGTAAGCGCGGAAACAGCGGGAACATAGGTCAAGGACAGCAGCAATGCGCCTACCAGCGCGAAAGACACCGTTTGAGCCATGGGCTTGAACATCTTGCCTTCTACACCCACCAAAGACAAAATCGGGAGGTATACAATCAGGATGATGATCACCCCAAAAACCGAAGAACGCATGATCCGGGAAGCAGCTTCGAGTACACTTTCCTCCATATCTTCTTTGGAAAGGATTACCGTGGCATTGGGTTGAATGGCTATCTCTGGCTGGTTCAAATAACGGGTATGCAAGTAATGCAAGGTGGCCTCCACTATGATAACCGCCCCATCTACAATCAAACCAAAATCGAGTGCTCCCAGAGACATTAAATTGGCACTCACGCCAAAAAGTTGCATCATGGAAAGGGCAAAAAGCATGGCCAACGGAATCACCGAAGCGATGATCAAACCCGCACGAAAATTTCCGACCAACAAAACCAGCACAAAAATGACGATGAGCGCTCCTTCGATCAGGTTTTTCTTAACAGTAGCGATGGTGCGGTTGACCAGGTTTTCCCGATCCAAAAAGGTAGTGATGGTGATGCCCTCGGGCAAACCTTTTTTGATTTCTTCCAGGCGAATTTTGACCCGCTCGATCACTTTTGCCGCGTTCTCCCCCTTCAGCATCATCACGATGCCCAGCACTATTTCTCCTTCGCCATTGTGGCTTACCGCGCCGTAGCGTAGGGCTTTGCCAAAACGAACCTTAGCTACATCGCCAATGCGCAAAGGTTGACCGTTGACGTTTTTGATGACAATTTGCTCAATATCGGCCAGGCTTTTGACCAGGCCTTGGGCACGAATGAAAAACACACTGCTGTGCTTTTCGACGTAGGCCCCGCCAGTATTTTCATTTGCACCTTCGAGGGCTTCTAAAATTTCGGGCAATCCGATTTGAAAACTGCGCAGTCGTTCGGGGCGAACGGCTACTTCGTATTGCTTCAAATCTCCGCCAAAACTGTTGATTTCCACTACGCCAGGTACCCCAATCAGTTGCTTTTTGACAATCCAATCCTGGATTTCCCGCAAATCGGAAGCCGAAAACTTTTTTTCGTAACCCGGTGTGGGTTCAATGCGGTAGTGCAGAATTTCACCGAGTCCCGTCGAAATGGGCGCCAATTCTGGTATGCCAAACCCTGGTGGAATGTTCTGTTCCGCCATTTTGAGTTTTTCATTCATCATTTGGCGCGCGCGGTACACATCGATGTCTTCTTTGAACACCACGGTGACTACGCTTAACCCAAATCGAGAGATGGAGCGCAATTCGAGCACTCCGGGAATTGATTTTACAGCGACTTCAATGGGGGCAGTTACAAACTGTTCTACTTCCTGGGTAGCCAGAGTAGGACAAACCGTAAGAACCTGTACTTGGTTGTTGGTGATATCAGGAATGGCATCGATTGGGAGCAGGGTAAATGAGTAGATACCCGCAATGACCATAACCAGCGTTACCAATCCCACCACAAGCTTGTTGTGAATGGAAAAATGGATAATCCGAGTCAACATAAATAGTTGAATTATATGAAATTAAAAAGAGCATTCAATAAGCAGGACGCTTAAAAAATGAAAACATCGACCGAGAAAAGGTCAGACAAAGGAATTAAGCTCTGGGCGGCTGCCAGATGCAAGAGAGAAATGCAGAACTGAAAGTTTGATCCTGTGCAAATTCTGCTGAATTCTTGGGATCAATCCAATCAACATTGGCTGCAACTTCCAATGGACAATGGAGTGGTTCGGCAATAAAGGTCAAATGAACGCAAGCATCGTTGTGCTTGGCTTTACCTGGCAATTTGGAATGATCGTGTTGATTGCGGTGGTTCTCGTATGCTTTGCCGTAGTGTTGGCTGATGAATTGGCTTAAAGTAGTGCTGGGATTTTCAGTGCGGTGTGCCTGATAATGAGACAGTAATGCGGGAAATTTGGCAAATTCTTCCAACCACTGTGGGGCAAGCGCCGACAGTAAGTAAAAAGCGAGAAGAATTTGACTCAAAAAAATCCTCATTGTATCTAGTTAAAAACACTCCACGCTGAATTGGCATTCAGCGCGAAGTGTATTTTACGCAAAAGTCAATAAATTTTTATTAAAAGGCAATGAAAATTTTCTTCGATTGGCCTATTCCTATTAAAACAAGCCAATTTTTCGGCTTTTTTCATTGGGATTGGTTACTTGCCAGTTGTCGTTGGGCAAAATGTTTCTGGTTAAGAATTCGAATTCGCTTTCGCTCATCAAAATTGGCATATAGCCACTGTTCATTTCCACCAAAGCCCGAATAAAGAATTTCAAGTTGTCTTCTGCACCAATCAGTAGCGTTTTATAAGTTGCTGTTTCCAGGTCGAAGTTGGGTTCTTTTAGTGCAGTTCTCAGGTTCATAATTTTGCGCTCTTCCAAATTGGCGCAAGCCCGATAAGCGTCTTCTAGAGAAAAATTGGCGTCAGCAAGCAAATCGAGGTACAAAGTACGCAAATCTGCATTGACAAATTGACCTGGTTTGTATTCGTTGAAATGATTGGGAACGTCGATCATAAATTCAGCGGCTACAGCGCTGAGTCTATCCATATGTTGCAATTCTTCATTTGTTATACGGTTGAATACATCGGTTACCCAGATGGTGTCCAATACCCCGTATAGATCGCGAGCCAGTTTTTCTTGCTCAATCAGGTACAGAACGATGTTTTCTTTGCTGGTTATTTCGATGCCAATTCGAGATTGTGCGCGGATGACCAAAGTTGCAATTACCAAGATGGATAATGCCAGAATCTTTTTCATGACTGCTGGATTTAAGTTGATTAATCGGTTGTTTACGCCCACAAAATAGCAGTCATTTCAGTCAGAAATCCTTGTTAAAAGTCTTGGTTTTGAGGTGACTTTGGTCAATCTGGTGAGAATCCTAAAATATCAGCTGCAAATAAAAAAAGAAAAAAATCGTAACTATTTAGCAGCCGCCTTCGGCGACTGCTAAAAATGAAAAAAAGAAATTATCTTCGTGCATCAAAAACATTGAGTTGGAGCTACCAAATACAGTCGAAGGCTGCCATGTTGTGATCAAACA
>Ga0247832_1005086_pt1 | contig 15611 bp, 19 predicted proteins | sample LaCruzMarch2015__10_FD_192407 | JGI IMG/M metagenome (GOLD analysis project Ga0247832, IMG submission 192407) | Freshwater microbial communities from meromictic Lake La Cruz, Castile-La Mancha, Spain - LaCruzMarch2015_4m | ecosystem: Environmental > Aquatic > Freshwater > Lake | place: Spain... | reverse complement strand
TTAATACCACCGATATTACTATTAATAGTATTTATACTATTTATATTACTATTGATACTATTTTTAACATCATTTATTTCTTTATCATTTGATGTTTTATAAATTGTAAATGCGTTATAATTATCTTGAACAGTCTTATTATTAGTTTCTATATAATTATTAAGTTCAGATTTGGTTGAATAATTATTTAAAAGATTCGTATTAATATTACCAATATTGGTATTAATAGCATTTATACTATTATTTATATTACCAGCGATAGAATTTATATTACTATTATTTTTTAATATATCAGTATTAACGTCAGATATTATTGTATCAATGTTACTCTTTGTATACACTTTTGCAATAACATTTCCCTCTGTAATATTTAAATTACCATCTTTACCTGCTGGTCCTGTTGGACCCATTGGTCCTTGTGCTCCAAGCGGACAAATATCAGAACATATTATTTTTGGAGTATAAGTATAAGAAAATATAAAGGATACTAATCCAAGTATGCTAAAAATGAATGTTATAGCTATAATAATATTTGTTGTTGTAAACATATTGCTATTTTATATAATAATTTGAAAAAATATATTTTAAATTATTTTTAAAATATATTATCCTTTATCCTCTAGCCTCCAGATTTTTGATTGTATTTTTTCTTAACCTAAAATTAAGGTTAAGAAATTTTTTATGACGTAAATTTACATCAAAATCTGGAGACTAAAGGTTAAAATTCATAAAGTTACTTTTGCACATACGTCTTTTACAAAGTCGTTGATTATATTTGAATTTTCTCCTTTTGCGACTTTTTTAACTTCAAACATTTGATCTTGACATTTTACTAAAAAACTTAATATTTCTTCCCATTTTTTTTGAAATTCTGTTGTTTCGTCTATATCCATATTATTACTTGAATTACTATTTAGTTCAGTCATTCTATCTTGTAATTCATTTATATATTCTTTTGACAAAATACTATTCTGCTCTTCTATTGATTTAAATAATTTTCCGCATAATTTTTTCATCTCAGGATCTGTGACTAAATTACCTTCACTATCTTTATAGTTTATTTTACGACGAGAAAAATCAGGACATGTTATTCTATCTTTTAAAGGATAATCAAGAGCATATTTAGCATATCCACTTGGTCCATTTTTTATATGATCTAAGGTTAAAAATTGAGCTTGTTCTTTAAGATGGTCATCAGTTATAGGAATTAAATTATTTATAACTGTATTTATTTTTTGATTATTTTGAACATGAGTTGGTTTCAATGCGGCAGTGTGTGCAATATTAGAAAGTTGATTTTGAAGTTCTTTAATTTGGTTTTCGTATTTTCCAATAGTATCTTGAAATTGTTTTTCTTTATCTTCTAAACGTTGCTTTAATAACATATTTTCATTTTTTAACGGTTCAACTAATATATAAGATTCTTTACAATTATTTTGATGATTACTCATACCATATTTACTTGTAAATTTTTTATCACAGTATCTACATTTAAAGTTTGATTTAGGATCTTTATTTTGTATAATAAGACAGTATTTTGCAGTATTTTTATGATTGTTTAAAGCTGATAAAGTAGAAAATTGATTATTACAGAATTCACAATTCATTTTATTTATTATAACATATTAATTTGTTTTTAAGTTGATTTCATCAATTTCAATAATATTTTGAAATATTTTGAAATTTGTTGAAATCGAATTTTTGATTTGCAGGCTATTATAGTTCAATTTTTGATTTTTTTGTCAAAAACACAAATCTTGTGTGTGTGTTGAGATCTGGCGTATATGAAAAACCAATATTTCGAAAAGTCACAAAAACTAAAGTTTTAAGTTTTTGTGACTTTCGGTTTTTTTGATTTTTCATATTTTTAAAACTTAAATATTTTTAAAATTATTTTAGAATTCAAATCATTTACATCATCTTCTTTTTACACTCTTGAAGTTTTAAAAACATAATTTTTTAAACTACTTTATTAGTTTAAAAAATATTTAATTATATTCTATTTCACATAGATTAAAAGTTGAATTAATTGGATAATTGTTTAATTAATCCATCAAAATGTTGCCAGCTAATCCTATATTTACAAAGTGTTTAGAAAAGACAGAAAATACTGATAAAATATTAGAAACTATTAAAATTGAATATAATAAAGACTTTGTTTTTAAACAAAAAAATTCTTTATTCTATTTCGAACCTGTTTGTAAAAGATTTTCATATATAGTTGCTTTTGATCTTGATTGGACTTTAGTTTATAATGAAAAACATTTATTTCCAAAAGAGATAGATGATATACAAATTTTTCCAAATAGACGTGAAATATTAGAGAAAATTATTAAACTTGGATATACAATAGTTATATTTACAAATCAATATGCAAAATCTAAAAAAGAAAAGATTAATAAAGTAGAAAGAATAGTAACTTTTTTAAAGAAATTAAATCTACCTATTTTTGTCTATATAGCAACAGATAAAGATGAATATAGAAAACCAAACATTGGTATGTGGGATATGTTTATAAAAGGACATAAAATCGATAAACTAATATTTGTAGGAGATGCACTTGGTAGATCAGGAGATTTTTCTGATAGTGATAAAGTCTTCGGAGAAAATATAATTGCTGATAAAATTTATTCTCCTGAAGAATTTTTTGGAGAATCCCCCGAAATTAAATTTAAAAAAGAAAAAGAAATTGTAATATTTGTTGGAATGCCTGGTAGTTGGAAAAGTTCATATTATAAAAAATATCTTAGTGATCATGTACATATTGAACAAGATAAGTTAAAAACACGTAAAAAGGTATTAAATATGTTAGAAATTTTTTTAAATACAGGAGAATCTATAGTAATTGATTCAACAAATCCATCTCAAGAAAATAGAGAAGAATATTATAGATTGGCAAAAGAACATAATTATTCTGTAAAAGTTTTATATTTTTTAAGAAATGGAACAGGATATAATAAATTAAGAGAAAACCCAGTTCCAGACATAGTTTATCATATATATTTTAAAAAATTAACCCCACCAACAAAAGAAAATACACCTGGAGAAGTTCATTATATTTATTAAAAAATTGAATTTATACTTATCCTTTAGTATCTAATTTTTGAATGTATTTTTTCTTAACCTAAAATTAAGGTTAAGAAAATATTTATGATGTAAATTTACATCAAAATGTAGACTAAAGGTTAAATAATACTTAAAAAAATTGATTATCATAAACAATTATCATAAAAAAAAATAAATATTGTAAATGATAAAGACTAAATCAATGTATAAGAAAACAAAATTACCAGCAAAAAAACATAAAGATTTAACAAAAATGTCTTTTTTACCTATAGCTTTATCTGCTAAAGATGTAAAAGAATTTGATCTTGAACCTCGAATAGATTTTTTAGAATATTATCATGTATGTTATAATCCTCATTTTTTATACCCAATTGATACAACAAAAATGTTCACAAATAAATTCAAAGATAATGTAAATATAGATCCATTTGAAATGATTTATGATAAAATTTTAGAGGAATTTTCTGATGTTCAATTATATCAACTTCAAATTCGCGATATGGATTTTCAAGACATTGAACAATCTAAATATATTAAAACTAATTTCGGTGATAGAGATTTTTGGCACAATCTTTCCGAGTATATTAATGGAACATATACAAATTATTCAAAAGCTAGGCTTAATGATATTAATAAAACAAAAATATTTTTTATAGAGAATAGACAGAATATAAATTTTGGACATTATGGTATTATTTTTTACGATAATAGAACTAGAAAATATACTTATTTTGACAGTATGGTATCTTGGAATGGTATGAATGTTGCATCTGGTTATACTTCAAAATTTTTAAAAGTATTTAAATATTATCATCCATTAAATCCTCAAATTTATATTGAAGAAGCAAAAGAATATAAAGATTGTAAATATAGTTCTCTTGAAATTGTTGGAGGTGAAATAAAACTTAAAAATCCTTATACACAAGAATTATTAACACCTGTAAACATGATAGATGATTCTTTTATAGATTTTTATACAAATCAGACAATTATGGGAGTAGATGTACAAAATCAATACTGTTATATGTGGGGATTTGTATATGTTTTTGCAAAACTTTGTGCACCAACTGGATGGACAGATTTATTTAAAAAAATGACATGTTCTACAGGAGTTATACCTGTTTGTTTTATTAAATATTTTAGTTCATTTATTATAAATTGGCTAGATGATAGTAATCATCTTAGAACAGAACGTAATAAAGCATATAAATCTCTTATTAAAAATAATTTATTTTATTATTTTTACAACTCTTTTATAAGCAACTCAAAATTATATCCAAATTGTTTTAATAAATACAATAACACCGTTAATTTGTATATAAATAAAAAAGGTATTGATGTGTTTCATTTAAAAAAAAAATTATTTATATATGAAATAGTGCAAGAATTGTATTTATTTTGTAATGAATATGATACTGCAGTTCAAGTACAAGATATGATACATCAAAATAAAACTTTTACAATAAAAGATTGTAATAAAAATCTATCTGAATATAATACTATTACTAAAAATATAACACCAATCGTAAGAGGTTTATTTACATCTAAATTAGATTCCTATATTAAATATCTTACAACATCTTATAAAATTGGAGAAAATAAATTAGTTAAAGAAAATATGTATAAATGTTTAGATTCAAAAGGTGAATTAAAAAATGATTTTAAATCTTTTATAATTTATAATTTATATAGTTATATCATCGATACTAATAGACAAGATAGATACCATATTAATATAATTATTAGTATTTTATGTGATTCTGATAAAACAGATTTAAATTCTAAATTTATATATTAATTTTTAAACTAAAAATAGTTTAAAATTATATTATCCATTATATTTAATATATGAATATATTGTTAAATATTATTTAAATAGTTATTTAAATAAGACAGATATATACTTAAAATATGATTATTTACAGTTTAATAGATAAAAATGCAAAAGATTTTATTATAAATGAAAATAAGTTTAAATTAGAAGATAACACATTTTTAGATGAATGGTTACATCAAGAGACTGATAAAGTAAAACTTTATTTACTTAAAGAAAATGAAGTATTAAAATGTTTTGCTATTTTAACAAATATTGAAAAAGATCCTTTAAAAATACATAACAATCCTCATTATTTAAACTATGTTTATACATTTGACAAATATAGAAGAAATGGTTACGCTTTTAATATTTTAAATGAAATGAAAAAATCAGAAAATATTACAGTTTTTTGTACTGATGATATAATTAAAAATTTATGTATTAAAGCACAATTTGTTTATCATAACCATGACCCATTATATAAATCATTCCCCATTTATAGATATCCATAATTTATCTTATTTTAATATACAAATATAATTTAATATATATTTTTATTTTATCAGCAATTACATTGCTAATATGTAACTTTAGACTTCAAATTTTTTATTACATTTTTTCTTAACCTCAAATATAGATTAAGAAAATATTTATGATGTAAATTTATGTTATTTTTAAAGGTTATTTTATTTTTATAATTTTGCAGGTTTTATTTTATTATATATTATAGCTACAATTATACCTATTGCTGCTAGAACTGCTGTTACTATTGCTGTAATAGTAATAGTACTTAATCCTGAACTTTGAATAGAAGCAGTTGTAGAAGGTGTGGTTAATGGTTTAGAAGTTGTTATAAGTTCAGTAGTTGGTGGTAAAGTTGGAAGTAAAGTAGTAGTAGGAGGTAAAGTAGTAGTAGATAAAGTAGTAGTAGGTAAAGTAGTAGTAGATAAAGTAGTAGTAGGTAAAGTAGTAGTAGGCAAAGTAGTAGTAGGTAAAGTAGTAGTAGGTAAAGTAGTAGTAGTAGTAGGTAAAAATGACGTGGTAGGAGGGAAAGTAGGTGGTAAAGTTGGAGGAGAAGTAGGAGCTAAAAATGTTGTGGTGGGAGGTAAAGTAGGAGGTAAAAATGTTGTGGTGGGAGGGAAAGTAGGAGGTAAAAATGTTGTGGTGGGAGGGAAAGTAGGAGGTAAAGTAGGAGGTAAAGTAGGAGGTAAAGTAGGAGGTAAAGTAGGAGGTAAAAATGTTGTGGTGGGAGGGAAAGTTGGAGGGAAAGTAGGTGGCAAAGTTGGAGGTAAAGTAGGAGGTAAAGTAGGAGGTAAAGTAGGAGGTAAAAATGTTGTAGTTGGACGTAAAGTGGTAGGAGGGAAAAATGGTGTGGTAGGAGGGAAAAATGGTGTGGTAGGAGGAAAAAATGATGTGGTAGGAGGGAAAGTTGTCAAAGATGGAGCTAGAGCAACAGTTAAGAATGGAGCATTATCATATATTAATGAAAAAGAATTACTATTATTTACATAATTAATCGACCAAAAACCGTTACCGCTCGTATAACTCCAAATTTCAGTGGATCCAAGAGTATAATTCCAATTAGCATACACAGCGGGTGTCACACGTAAGTAACTTCCATTTGCTGATAAATAATAACCGTTACCTCTATTTTGGAACGTACTACCAGACCATTGTGCATATGGATTTGTGGGATCAGATAATGTTACTATTCCTGCACCAGAAATAGGAAGTGGTGTAGAACCTAAGAAACTACCAGCACCATTACTAATTGTATAATATGTTGTCATTTATTATTGTACATTAAAATAATTTTTTCTAAAACAATATAGCAATAAATTAAATAATATTTAGTATTCATTTTGATGTAAATTTATGTCGTAAAATTTTCTTAACCTTAATTTTATGTTAAGAAAAATAAATTCAAATTCTGGATACTAAAGACTAAATAGCGAATATTTAGTAATTTAATAGTTGTACTTAAAGAATTTTTAAAAAATTTCTTTAAAAGCAAATAAATTTTAAAAAATAATAAATTAATTTTCTTTCTAGGGTATAAATAAAATATGATTGATAGTAAAATTCTTGTCACCCTCGTTGGATTATTAGGTACTGTTTATGCAGTAAATGCATTACAAGATAAAAAAGAAAATAAAGAAAATTATACTGCTCCTTGGGGACTTCAAAGAGATTTAAAAGTTCAACAAGTATATGCGCAAAATCGTAAAGCAGCCTCAGCAGGAAAATTTACTGCTATTCAAAATAATTATAAAAGTATGTTAAGTGATACAAATAACAATTTTTACACAGTTCCCGGAACTTTTCAGTCTCAAATAGCACCCAGATTTTTTGGAGGTGATTATGGTGCAAATATAACTTATAATGTTCCTTCTCAACATAATCTTGCTGTTCCACAAAGTCCACTTGATTTTGCAAATGCAGCTAGTCATGTTCAACCTAAACAAGTTAAAGAAAATTTTTCAGCCACATGTGGAACCGGTGGTTCCTCTCTTAAGTATCATGGTGGAGCACCATTAATGCAACCTGGATTTGCAGATGGAAATTACAATGATGAAATGAATAAAGCATATAGTGGTCCAGAAAATATAAAACATTCTCAAGCTAATTTACCAGTTGGAGATATGACAACTTTAAATTCACTTGGTGCAGAAGATCAGCCAATTGTTTATGATCGTTTTATGTTTGCTAACTTAAATAGTAATTTAAGATCTCAAGGTGATCCTATTAGAGGAGATTTAGCGATTGCACCAAATAATAATGGATGGTTTAATGTATCTGTTAATCCAAATGTTGATCTTCAACAAGGAGCTATGAATGTTATGGGTGGTATTAATAACGAAACCACACAACAACTTGCAGATCTTATTTACACTACATCTGGTAAATACAAAACTGTTATTGCTGGTGTTGATATGCAAAATCAACTTGGAAATCCTACAAATACTAAATATGCTAGTAAACGTACTAATACATACAGAAGAGGTTCTGAAAATCCTCTTAATAGCACTCAAATGTCTAATCAATATACCACAAATTTATCTGCTGGAGGTGGAGATGTTCGTGTCACGGCATTCCCTTAAATATATAATTTTATTTTTATTACTCATAATAAGTAATAAAAATATTTATCAAACTTCTTTAACCTTTAGTCTCCAGATTTTGATTATATTTTTCTTAACCTAAAAATTCGGATTAAGAAAACAATTATGATATAAATTTACAACAAAATGGATATTAGAGGTTAATAATTTTTAGAAACTAAAGTAATAACAGCTGTTATTACACTTGTAATTATTAATCCTAAAAACCATGAATACATAGTGTCTATTTCTTTTGCTTTATTTATTGCATATTCTGTATTCTTATTAATTATTTTATTATATAATTTTGAATCAGCAACACATCTTTCATATAAAATTAAAGAAATTAAAGATGTAATTATAGATACTATAGAAAGTGGAAAATAAGTACTAAATAAATTAACATAATTATCAGCTACTTTAAAAATTCTAATTACAACTGTGATAATAAAATATAAAAAAAATTAAAATTAACAAGCCATTATTGTGCGAATACATTTATTAAACAAAGCATTATTTTTATTTTTAATAAAAGTTTTTAAAAAATTATAATACAGTTGAAGGAATTTCTAAACAATGTTTTACCTAATTGATATTATCTTACTTTATAAAAAACTCATTATTTGTAATTTATTAATTAACATTTAGTCTCCATTTTGATGTAAATTTACGTCATAAAAATTTTCTTAACCTCAATTTTAGGTTAAGAAAAAATGTAATCAAAAATCTGGAGACTAGATGTTAACATATACCTTGATTTCTATAAAATCTGGATATATGTTTATTATTATCTTCAATTAATTCTTTTAATTTTCTAATCACAATATAATCTTTTATACTATAATATACATGTGTTATTGTATATCCCTTAATATTCTTCATTTTATTTAAACAATGTTGACATGGCTTTGATAAAGCTATTTCTCCTTTTTTAGTAGTTCTTATAACTAATAACTTTAGCTTAATATTTTTCTTCTTATTATTTGGGGGTAAAAGTCTTATAGCTTCTTCTTCTGCATGTATAGATCTATCAGATTTTATGTATTTTTGTCTTATATTATTTGCGCCTTCAGAAAACTTCTTTAAGACATAACCCTTTTTCTTGACAGAACAAAACACTGTAATGCATAAATTTGTCATCAGAAGTAGTATATGCAATACGCTTATTAATACACTCGTTTGTTAGTTTGATAATTGAACTCATTTTTTATTTTATTAATAAAATTAATTTATAAATCAATTTTTTTTTCTGTTATCAATATTATAAGTGCATATTCTATAAATTTTGTTTTATCAATTTGTGAATATACTTTATAACTTATTATCCTATCTAATGTCGAAAAGAATTTATAAAAATATTTATACAACTTATTTTCTTCTGATGTAAAATATATATCAGTTTCATCTACACTTTTAGTATTTGGTAAATTATAATCTATAAATGATAATAAAATATCTTGATAATTTGTCTCAATATTATATTCTGATTTTAAAAATATAGCGAATTCATAAACAAGATATTCGATAGAATTTTGTATTTGTCTTTTGCGATATCTCTTATGATATTTCATTTGTAAATTGAATTATTTACTTTAAGTTATATTTTCATATGTTTTGGACTTATAATATTGTAATAATATTATAAGAATATTATAATTGGTTTAGTTATTGGTTTATCTTTATAAGTATATTTAATATATAGTAGCCATAAAGTTTTTAGTATTTACTCATTTTTATTAATTATATTATTTTTGACACGTGTTACTATTTAAATCCATTGACTGTGATGTATTGTAGCCTAATAAATGTAATCCGTCATATATATCTTTTACCATTACTGTTTTAGTTTGATTTACTATCAAAGTTGTTTTTATTATATTATTAAGTTCCATTCCAATTAGATTTCTTATAGTATCAAAACAATCTTCTGAAACACTTTTAACACCAGCACGTCTAGCTATTCTATTTATAGATGATTTACTAATTTTTTCCATATTTATTTTATAATAGTTGAATGATTATTTAAGTTAATTTTGTTAATTTTCTAATTATTTTAGTAACTTCATATTGTATATTATAAAGCCGTGTTTCATCTTCATTTATTTTCATTTCTAAATTTGCAATTTTCATATTATAATATTCTTTTAATTCTATTATTTCTTGATTAAACATGATATGAATTTTTTGTAATTCTTCTTCATGATTAGACATTTTACTAGATTTATTACTTATTTTTAAACTTATTTTTAAACTTATTTTTTGTTCATAAAATTTGATTTATAAAGTTATATAGTTATAACTAACAATGAATTTTGATAAACAAAATAAATTTTTTAAATTAGCCGAATTTCAAGCTAATTTATTCTCAAAAGATCCTTCTACTAAAGTATGTGCCCTTTTTATAGCACCCGAATCACTTCAAATATTATCTGCAGGTTATAATGGATTTTGCAGAGGTATACATGAAACTGAAAAAAAATGGGAAAGACCTGAAAAATATAAATATGTTGTTCATGCTGAAACAAATGGTATTTTTAATGCATGTAGAAATGGGGTTTCTCTAAAAGATTCAATATGTATAGTCACATTATTTCCATGTTCAAATTGTACAAAAGGTCTTATTCAAGTTGGTGTAAAAGAAATAATAACACCAAAACCGGATTTTGAACATGAAAGATGGGGTGAAGATTTTAATTATTCTCTTGAAATGATAAATGAAATAGGTATTAAATTAACATATATATAAAATTTTATATTTTGTTTCTAAATATTCATATATATTATACTTTAGTCTCCAAATTTTTAATTGTATTTTTCTTAACCTAAAATACAGGTTAAGAAAACATTTACGATATAAATTTACATCATTTTTAGAGACTAAATGTTAAAATAATTTTCAAACTTATATAATGTTTAAAAATTATAATATTATACAACAACATAATTCCACATCTTTTTTTTGCGATTGTGAAGGTTTTTTAAATTTATTATTTAGTGGATAATAATCATTTTTTGTATTTGAATATATACGTCTATGTGGAATGATATGTTGTTTATAATAATATATATCTTTGTCCGTATATTTGGTTCTGTTAGTATTATTATTTTTATTCATACTTTTTATTCTATTGTATTTTCATCTATAAATTGAATTATATATACAGACCCGTTAAATGAAAGTTTTGATCAACAGCCGGCAGCTTTAGAAAAAACTAATTATAATTTGGTAATATCTTCGCAAACATATGATAGTTTATCGGATGAAATAAAAGAAAATAATAAATAATGCACTATTTGTATTATTGATTATGAACACGAAGATTATATTTCAATTACAGACTGTAATCATATATTTCATATTGATTGTATCAAAGAATGGAGTAAATATAAACAAGAATGTCCTATTTGCATAGTTAATTTAACTTAAAACTTTAAAATGTAATATAAATATGGAAGATATTTATATTAATTAGAAAGAAATTTCAAAAAAAATAGTTTCGGAAAATAGACTTATACTCTGGGATATTATTTAAAACTTTATTCTAATAGAAATTAAATTTAAAAATATATTTATAATAATTTTTCCTTAGGCTCCAAATTTTGGACATGTATTTTTTCTTAACCTAAAATTAAGGTTAAGAAAATTTTTATCACATAATCAAATTTATATCCAGTATCTTTATTAATAATTTCTAGTTAAACCAAAATATTTATTATTTATTATTTATTATTTATTTATAATAAATGAATTTTATACTTATATATAATGTATTTATACTTGTATTAATAATATTATTTCTATTTATTTTAATAAAAATATCGACACCAATGTTTATTTTATTTTTAGTATTTTTTGTTTATATGTATTATTTAAGCTTTGAACACTTATTAAAAAGAAATTTTATATATAAAATAAATAAACAGTTACATAGGATATCAAATATTGAAAATATAAAATATGAAGATTTAAAAATACTTGACTTTGGTTCAGGAAAAAACTGTTTAACTGCAAAAAAATTCCCAAATCTCGATATAACATCAATTGATATAGTAGATTCTAATGATCCTAAATATATTAAATATGATGGAAATGTTAAAAAATTACCATTCAAAGATAAACAATTTGATATTGTAATAAGTTGTTTTGTATTACATCATATAGAAGAACAAGAAGATATAATTAAAGAATTAAAAAGAATATCAAAATACATTATATTATACGAGGACGATATTACAACTGCTCCAAATAAATTTCTTTTTACTGAAATATCTAAAGCTCATTATAATTTTTTTGATCAAGATATTGAATTAGTCAAATATATACATACTCCTAATAAATGGATATCAATGTTTAATTGTGATGTTTTATTTAAAGAAAATATAAAAGGTGTATTTATGTACGGTTTTGTACCCCATATATGTCTTATTTTTAAAGTTGACAAATAAATATCTTTTAACATCTAGTCTCCAGATTTTGGACATATATTTTTCTTAACCTAAAATTAAGGTTAAGAAAAATTTTATGACATAAATTTACAATCATTTTAGAGAGTAAAGATTATTGTTCTACTACTATACGTTTTTAGTTCTTCTATTTCATCCAAATTAACTTTCGGAGATAGATTTTTTACAGTTTCAACTGATTTACTACTACACATTTTTAATTCTTTAACTACATTCCAATTAACTTTCGGAGATGGAGTTTTTATAATTTCAACTGGTTTATTTTTTCTTATTCTGGCGTATCGAGAATGATGTTCTTTCTTAGACGTGCATAAGTAAGGACAATTTTCGTAAACACACATAATGATATATGTTTATTTATAATATTACTAAATATTTTTTCAATTTTTTATACAATATTTAGTTTCTATTTAATCTAAATTTACATAATAATGGAGATTAAAGGTTAAGGTTGTAAAACATTAATTAACTTATAAATATAACATCCTACTATTAAAAATCTAAAATAATCCTTCATATCATCAGTTGTCAATTCTATTTTTGTTAAATGGTTATTTTCAAATATATTTTTAAATGCATTAATGCTATTAATTTTTTTATCATTTAGTTTATCATCTTCAATATCTTTTATAAGTTGTTTTAAAAATATTATTGTATTCTCCTTTTCCATTTTAAAAACAATTTGATACGTTTTTAAATAAAAATTGAAAATATTAGATATAGGTATAGCATAATTTAAATATATGTTATGCAATCGTATTTATAAATATGGCCATAAGAAGGGTAAAATTTGTGGAAAATCTAATTGTTTATTACATGATGATTATAATGGTAATTTGGCTATATATTTAGGATTGCCTGATATGTTTGTGAAAATAGCAGAAAAATATAAAAATACTATTGATTATATTTTTCTTGTTATAGAGTTTGAATGTTCATTAAATAATCATGATACATATAATCAACTGAATTTTTTAAAAAAAATGTTCGATCTTATAAACATATCTTGTTATGAATTAAAAAAATTATATATTATATATGTGTTTTTGTATATGGATACAGATTTTTTTAATAATAATTTATTAGATATTGACTTGAAGAAGGTGTTAGATCAAAGATTGCTATATCATATGAATTTACAAACCGAGAATAGTATAGAATTTTCAGATTATATCAAAACAAACTTTGTAACAGGTAAAAAATTTATAAATAAATATAAAAATTTTTAAACATATAATAAGTTTAAAAATTATCTAATACCTTGTGTATTAGAAATAGAACCGAATTCACTTAGTTCAACAATTTTAGGTATTGTTATATATGTAACAAAATATTTAGGTATAATAGTATCAATTGGCTTTTCAATAGGAAACAGTTTTTTAATTTTTTCTAGATTCATATTATGAGTGTTTACGATATAAGATTGACAACCATGTAAATATATACTTTTTTTATAATCATAAGATTCATTATAATTATAACCTATAAAAATAAGTTCGGCATCTTTTGGAGCTTCTTTTAATACATCATTTATTTTATCGAAAGTATATGGTTCTATTTTAGCATCATCTTCTAATATTAATACATATTTATCTTTTTGCATAACAGCTTTTTTAAGTAATTCAACATGACTCATATAACAACCTATTTCACCTTTTGTTAAAGTACTTGTATTACTTAAAATACCATCTTTTTTTAATTGATCTAGATCTAGCTTAGAACCATCTACAGAAAATATAAAATCTGGTATTATTCCTAAATTATCTCTTCTTTCTTTATCTTTTTCTAAACTAACTAAAAATACTTTAATTTTACTATAACATTCAATATTTATACTATTAAATACAATTATAATTAATAGAGTTAAAATACAAACCAAAAATATATTTATCATTTATTATTAGTATATATATTAATTATTTCATATTAATTTTTTAAGATGAATCTTTTACCTTGCTATCTTGAGTTTTTGTAGAATAACCATTATGTCCACAATATATACTACAAACATGTTTAATACCACCATCATATACACAATAATTGATAGTTTTTAATTGTTTTATTTGATAATGATGTTGCAATATACATCTGGTCTCCAAGATCCTGATGCAAATGTTAAACCAGAATGATAATATTCATACAAATACTTTGTAAAATCGTCATATAAATTTATAAATATATCTATTTTACTTAAATTAAACACAAAAAAATGATCGTGTACTCCGTTTAAAATTAAATCATATTTTGTAATATATTCTTTAATTTTATATTCATCTATACTAGATAATGTTATATCAGATCTAGAAAAAATTATATATTCACATTCAGTAACATTTTCTTTGATTAGTTCGCATATTTTTTTTATATGATAAAACATTGAGTAAATTCTATATGCTTGTTGGAAAAAATAGATTAAATTTTGGTACATATACAGGTTTCTTTTTGTGAAATATTTCTGTATCGTAATTCCATATATGAATATTATTTGATGTATGAACTAAATTTAAATATCTATTTTTAATATCAGTTTCAGTTATTATTTCACTTCTATTTTCATATCGTAGATTAGGAACATAGCAAAATAAATTATAATTTTTAAATAATTTATTATGAGATTCAGTTTCAAAATATCTAACACTTTCATTATTTATAATTAAACTATTTTTAAACTATTTTTTAGTTTAAAAAATCATCTAAATGTAATTTATTTATCTGGTTCCCGCATGCATTGCAAAATTATTTCCTTTGAAACCTTGATTAATAAATTGTTGCTGTCTTAAGTTTTCTTGATTCATAGCATATGCTTGAGAAGGGGCATTGTACATTGAATTTTGAGAAAGATTATTAAAATTTTCAGTAAATGATTGATTCATATACATATCCATGGGCATATCCATTTGATTTTGAACAGATGATTGCATATTCATTTGCATATTCTGATTTTTTAAATATTCATCCATAGGATTATGCACGGGCATATCCATTTGATTTTGATACATCATAGGTTGTTGCATTGGTACAGACATATCCATTTGTTGTTGATACATCATAGGTTCTTGCATGGGTACAGACATATCCATTTGTTGTTGATACATCATAGGCTGTTGAGTGCAGGAACCAGACATATCCATTTGATTTTGATACATCATAGGTTGTTGCATGGG
>Ga0247832_1005085_pt1 | contig 15615 bp, 1 predicted proteins | sample LaCruzMarch2015__10_FD_192407 | JGI IMG/M metagenome (GOLD analysis project Ga0247832, IMG submission 192407) | Freshwater microbial communities from meromictic Lake La Cruz, Castile-La Mancha, Spain - LaCruzMarch2015_4m | ecosystem: Environmental > Aquatic > Freshwater > Lake | place: Spain... | reverse complement strand
AACAATGGAGAACCTTTAATTTATAATTCAAATGGAAATCTTGGAATTGGTATAGGAACTTCACCAGGAACTTTAGTCAATAACTCAATATATTATGTTAAAATAGACAATAATAAGACTGTTAGACTTTATCCATCAAATTTAGATTATAATTCAGGAATTAATACGATAAGTTTCAATGGAAATAATAACTCAGGAATTCATAAGTTTATAACAGCATCATATAAAAATACAATATCAGAAATTAAAGTACTTAATGGAGGAGAATATACGAATAGAAAATTGATTGTTTCCCCCATAGGAATATCAACAATTTATCATAGTATTAATTTTAAAAATCATGGATTTAAAAGTGGTGAATTAATAAATTATAATTATCAAACATCAACAATTGGAATTTCAACATTATCCCAATACTATATTTTAAATGAAAATGAAAATTCATTTAAATTATGTGATGCCGGAATTGGTGGAACAGATAATAGTAATTATAATAGAAAAAATTATGTTAGATTTTCTTCTATTGGATCTGGATATCAATATTTTAGTTATCCAGAAATATCTGTTTCATTGATATATTCTCCAGTTGGATTTGGAATAACATCACAGGAATATCAATCTTTGATAACAACTCCAGTAATTAAAGGTAAAATAATTGATACTTATTTGTATGAGTACGGAACAGGATATGGATCGACAATTATAAATTTTCAAAAACAACCTCTAATATCAATAAAAAATGGTAGAGAAGCACAATTAACTCCAATAATTATTAATGGTGAAATTAATTCAGTAAATATTCAATATAGTGGAATAGAATATTATTCAATTCCAGATTTGATTGTAGTAGATTCTTCTGGTTCTGGATCTGGGGCAGATTTAAGGGCAGTAACTATAAACGGAAAAATAACAGATATTAAGATAATTAATAGTGGAATAGGATATTCTTCTACATCAACAACAATTTTAGTTAAATCTTCTGGAAAAAATGCCGTTTTTGATGTTAAGATTCGATCTTTAACATTAAATAATAATTATAAATTCGGAAGTGAGATTTTATTTGAAGGAAAAAATCAATTACAATACTCAATTTCTGGATATTTTCAAGAGTTAAGATCCTCATTTAATGATACTGGGAATGTATCTAAGATAATTGGATGGGCATATGATGGAAATCCAATATACGGACCATATGGTTATACTGATCCAGAAAATTCAAATTCGCCACCAAAACTTTTATCTTCTGGATATCAATTAAAATCAAATAATATTATTGATAGACCTCAATTTCCAGAAGAATTTTTTGTTGAAGATTATACTTATACAAATTCTGGAGATTTAGATGAAAATAATGGGAGATTTGGAAAAACTCCAGAATTTCCAGACGGAACATATGCGTATTTTGCAACTCTAGATTCAGTTACCTTAGATCCAAAATTTCCATATTTTATTGGAAATTCATATAGATCTAATACGTTATTCGAAAATTCAATACTCAATCAATCATTTGATTTTAATAATTCAGAGTTACTTAGAAATACTTTACCATATAAAATTTCAGACAACTATGCAGATAATGATTTTATTATCGAAACAAGTGATTTTACAAATCAAGAATCTGTTGTCGAATCTGTAACTAGCGGAAATGTAAGTGAATTTGGTATTATAAATCCAGGATCAGATTATAAGGTAAATGATGTTTTAAACTTTGATGATAAAAATACAGGTGGCGGAGGACTAATTGCAAAAGTTTCCTCTATATCAGGAAAGGATATTGTTAAATTAGAAACCTCTATAGAAACTTATGAAAATTCAATTTTCTCTTGGAATAATGATAATCAAATAAAAGTTACAATTTTACCAAATCACAGTCTCTCTAATAATGATTTTGTTACAATTTCAGGATTTTCAACAAATTTGTCCAAATTAAATAATTCATATGAAATTAAAGTACCATCATATTATTCCAATGTTCTTAAGGACATTCCAACAACTTCAACATTAGGTTTAACAACAGAAATTTATATTACTCAAATTCCGATAAAGGTGTCAGTCGGAAGTAGTATTTTAATTGGTTCTGAAAAATTGAAAGTTTTAGAAGTATTTGAAAATCTTAATATAATTAAGGTTCAAAGAGGATCTACTGGAGTATCACATACCGCAACAACACAAATAAATTTCATTCCGGATTCATTTACAATTTCTGAAAAAATAGATTATTTTAATTCAAAAGTTAATAATAAAGTATTATTTAATCCAACTCAATCGGTTGGAGTTGGAACAACAGCAGGAATTACAAATTCGATAACATTTAAACTTGGAGATTCTGATATTACACGAATTATTCCCACTCAAGGAATTTATATTGAAAATCATCCATTTTCAAACAATGAACCTGTTATTTTTTCATATAGTGGATCAAATATTTCAATATCAACTTCTCCTACAGGAAATCAATTCGATATTCCTACAAATGTATATGTCACAAATAAAAATAAAAATATCATAGGAATAAAGACAAATCTTACATCATCAGAAGTATATTTTAGAAGCAATGGTTATGATAATAATAACTATTCAATTGAAACACAATATTTTCAAATAAAAGGAAAAGTTGATAAAATTAAATCTACAGTTTCATTATCAACATATCACGAATTAATTAATAATGATATTATAAATTTGGAATTTAAGCCATCTCTTTCTGTTGGAATTGGTACTTCCGTTTCTATATGTGTTAAGAGAGATTTAAATACCGGCAATATATTGATCAATCCTATAGGATTTAATTCCACTGGTATTAACACATCCACAAATACAATTACTATTAATTCTCATAATTTAAAAACCGGAGATAAAATATTATATTATTCTAATGTACTACCTTTAGGATTGACTACAGATTTTTATTATGTTTATAAGGTTACTGATAATATTATAAAACTTTCAAAGACTTATACTGATTCTAAAAATATTCCACCAATAGTAGTAAGTATTGCAAGCACTGGAGGATCAAGTCAATCAATTTCATTAGTAAATCCTCAAATTAGTGTAATTAAAAATAACAATTTAGTATTCAATTTATCCGATTCCTCACTTTCAGGATATAAATTTAAAATTTATTATGATAAAAATTATAAAAATGAATTTGTATCAATTGCAACAACATCGAAATTTATATTATCTGGTATAGGAACTGTTGGTGTTTCTTCAAATGCATCTGTTACTATTAATTATGACGAAAAATTGCCAAATAAATTATACTATAATTTAGAAAAATCTGGAAATATTAGTACTTCAGATACATCGGTAAATAATTATTCTGAAATATTATTTGCAAATAGTGAATATAATTCAACATACAATATTTCCGGAATTGGGTCTACAACATTTAATATTTCTTTGAAGTCAATACCACAAAAATTAACATATTCTCAAAATGAATGTGATATTTTAAAATACAATACAAATTCAATTTCAGCAAAAGGACCAATTCACAAAATTAACATCGTTTCTGGAGGATCGGGATATAAAAAACTTCCAATATTTGTTGGATCAAATTCAAAAAATGGAAAAGATGCATATATTGTTCCAAAATCAAAAACAATAGGAAATATTAAAGAATTAAGAATTATTAATGAAGGTTTTGAATATTCTTCCGATAAAACTTTACAACCAATTGCATATATATCTCCTCTTATATCAATTAAAAATTCAAATACAATTAATAGCATCATAGTTCTTAATGGTGGAAAAGGATATACTAGTGCTCCAAATATTTCGATTGTAAATTCTATAAGTGGAAAAAAAATTGATAGTGGAATCTTGAATGGAATATTATCAGGAAATTCTATAAATTCTATAGATATTGTTCAATATCCTAAAGGTCTTCCAGAAACAACCGTAAAATTGGTTGCGGAAAATAATACAAACGGAATTAGTATTCAAAAAGTTGAATCTTCTTCAAGTGGAATTTTTACTTGTTTCATAACAACTCCTATATTAGGATTTAATAATTCTCCATATAATGTTGGGGACAAAGTATTCATCGAAGGAATTCAAAAAGAAGGATCTGATGGTTATGGATTTAATTCTGAGGACTATGGGTATCAATTTTTTAATGTCACTGGATATGATAATACTGGAATTGTTGATAAAGTTACTATTAGTTTGGTCGGACTAACTACAAACCCAGGAATTGCCAAGACACTTCAAAATTCTACCGCAAATATTATAAAAAGTACAGATTATCCAGAATTTAAAGTTTTACAAACTCCTTCAGTGTTCAATATTGGTGAAAAACTTTCTTCACAAGGAGTTGAAAGAGATTTAAAAATTATTTCAAGTAATAACTCCTTCATTAAAGTATTTGGGTCTTATAAACCATCACCAGAAGAAATTATAATTGGAAATGAGTCTGGAAATATAGCAACAATAAATGAAATTGAATATGGTTTTGGTAAATTTAAAATTGATTATTCTGTCGAAAAAAATCTTGGGTGGTTTGATGATATTGGAAAATTAAGTCAAGACAATCAAGTAATACCAAACAACGATTATTATCAAAATCTTTCATATACTGTAAAAAGTCCAATTACATATCAAAATTCAAAAACTCCAATCAATAGCCTACTCCATACTAGTGGTCTTAAAAATTTTGCTGATACTGGAATTACATCAACCGCAAACGCAAAATCTATACTAGTCTCTTCTAAAGATGTTACTTCAATTGTATATGATATCATCGATGAGAATAGGGTAGATACAGTTTATGACTTTGATTTTGTTATTGATGTTGATGTTGTAGAAAATTCCTCCAAATTTTTAAAATTAAAAAATAAAAAATTAGCAGATTATATTGAATGTAAAAGCAATGTTGTTTTAAAAATAGATGATATAAGTAGACAATTTTCAAATTTAGATGGAGAACCGAGTGAGTTTATAAATTTAATTGAATTAAATTCTGGAACATCTTATAACAATATTTTAGTTAGAGTCTCTAATTATGATAATTCACAAATTCAATTATCAGAACTTATCATTTTAAATGATGGAACTGATCCAGTTGTAGCAGAAAAATCAACACTTGTAAATTCCGGAATAGGACTTACTCACATATCTGGAGAAAAATATGGAGAATTTTCTATAGTTGAGAATGACTCTGGAGAATCCTATTTGCAATTTATACCAGATGATCCTTATAGTACAGATTATGATATTAAAGTTATTAAAAGTAATTTTGATTCATCTTCAGTTGCAATTGGGACAACTTCAATTGGATTTATTAATTTAACTGGATCTAATAAAAAATCATCATCAGGAATATCAACTTCAATTATTTCAGTTGACTCATCTAAATTTTCATCATTGCTTGCTAATGTTCAAATTATTGATTCAACAACAAATTTGATGAATTTTGTTGAAGTATATTTAAATCATGATGGAACAAATACATATATTTCAGAATATTATTTTGATTCAGAATCTTCAAGTAATTATTCTGGAAATTTTATTGGGACATTTGGAGCAAACATTTCTTCTGGAATTTTATCTCTAAATTATAAAAATAATTCATCAAATAGTGTAGATATTAGATCAAGAATTGTTGGGTTCGGAACAACTGCGGTTGGAGTTGGAACACATCGATTTATTTTGAGCGGTCAAATTGCCGGAAATGAAAGAAGTGCAATATATCAATCAAATTATTCATCTACTGTTTCTTTAGCATCTACGATAATATCGTTAAATAAATCTAATTTTAATGCAATCAAATCTTTAGTCGAAGTAAGTGTAGGATCTACTAATGCTCTTCATCAGGTTATGATGATTCATGATAATAATGACATATATGTTCAACAATCTCCGTTTCTTTCAATTGGAAGTACATCTGGAATTGGAACTTTTGGTGGAGAATATTCTGGAAATAATTTTGAATTAAAATTCTATCCAGATTCTGGAATAAATTCTGAAATAAAAATTCTTTCATTTAATCAGTGCCTATATTCAACTTTAGATTCTATTAATATTGCACCAGATTTTACATACGGAACAGTAAATGATTCAATTGATATTATTTTTTATAATGCAATTAATGGAGATAGAATTAATAGACTTGATTTTGATTTAAAAAATGACAACATTCCAATTTTTGCAAAAACATTTAATCCATCAAATTCTTCAATATTAAATCTTTCTACAGGAATATTTACGATAAAAAATCACTTCTTTAGTCCTTTAGAAGAACTTATATATACCCCAAAATCAACTTTTATTGATGTTGGTGCAAGTTCAGTTGGAATTGGATCAACTCTAAATTCTGCAGGAATTGTGACTACATTATTACATTCTAATGTTTATGTTATTAGAATATCTGAAAATCAATTTAAATTATCAACAAGAAAAGATTATGCTGTTTTAGGAATTGGAGTTACCTTCACTTCAGTGGGGTTAGGTAATGCACACCAACTCGAAATGAAAAAGAAAAATGAAAAAGCACTTATTACAATTGATAACATAGTTCAATATCCATTATTATTTACTCCAATATCTCATAATTTGTCTGGAAACAATGGGCAAATTAGTGCAGCATCTTCAATATTTTCTTTAAGTGGAATATCAACAATAGTTCCAAGAGATATTCTCAAGATTGATAATGAGTATATGGGAATTATAAATGTTGGTTTGGGAACAACAAATTTTGGACCAATTACAAATAATGGAAGTTTTAATCTAGTTGAAGTGAGAAGAGGTCTTGTAGGATCATCTGCAACATCACATACAGATTCTACAGAAGCAAGAATTTATAAGGGATCTTATAATATTGTTGATGATAAGATTTTCTTTTCAGAATCTCCAAGAGGAAATCCACAAATAGAAAGAGATGCAAGTAATTTAAGATTTGAGACATCAGATTTTACCGGAAGAGTTTTCTTAAGAAATGATTATACCTCAAATCAAATATATGATGATATTTCATCTCAATTTACAGGAATTGGTAGAACATTTACATTAACTGTTGGTGGTGCAAATACGGTTGGTTTAGGAACCTCTGGAGGAAGTGGAATCTTATTCATAAATGGCGTTTTTCAAACTCCAACAACTCTTAATAATCCTCAAAATAATTTTAAAATTACTGAAAATTCTGGAATATCTAGTGTTATATTTTCTGGAGTTACTATTCCAAATACAAATAGTATATTTACTTCCGAATTTGATGTAAACCAAAATCAAACTCCCAGAGGAGGAATTATAGTATCTTTGGGATCTTCTTCAGGTCTTGGATATGCGCCTCTTGTTGGGGCGGCAGTAACTGCTGTAGTTGGTGCAGGTGGTAGTATTGTTTCAGTCGGAATTGGAACGACCGATAAAGTTGGATCTGGATATAATGGAATTGTTTCAATAGGAGTTTCAGTATATGAAAACGGACATACTGGTTCTGCAGCAACTATAAGTGCAAGTATTGGTGCTGGAGGAACTCTAGGATTTACCATTATTGGTGGAGGTACTGGTTATTCAAATCCGCAAATATTCGTATCAGAACCATCTTATGAAAATTTGAATGTTGTTGGAGTATCAAGATTAGGAATTGGTGCAACAACAAAAACTGGAATAGGTCTTTTACTAAATGTTGAAGTTGGTGCAAGTTCAACTACAGGAATTGGATCAACATATTTTGAAGTATCTAAATTTAGTATTTCAAGACAAGGATATTCCTTCCAAAGAGGTGATGTATTTAAACCTGTTGGATTAGTTACTGCAAAGGGACTTAATTCTCCATTGTCAGAGTTTCAATTGACAGTTATTGATACATTTACTGATTCCTTTGCTGCTTGGCAATTCGGAGAATTTGATTTTATTGATTCGATTAAAAACTATCAAGATGGAGTTAGAACTAGATTTCCATTATTTTATAATGATGAATTATTGAGTTTTGAAAAATTAGATAATTCTTTAGTCAATCTTTCCAATGCATTATTCATTGTTATTAATGGTATTGTTCAGGATCCAGAAGTAGCATATCGATTTGATGGTGGAACAAGTTTTGTTTTTACAACTGCACCAAAACCAGAAGATAATGTTTCAGTCTTTTTCTATAAAGGCACTGCCGGTGATGATGTTGAGTTATTTGATGATATAAAAGAAACTCTAAAAAGAGGTGATACTGTTCAAGTTTTGAAAAATAATTCAATTTTTGAAACAATAACACAGGATAAAAGAACAATATTTGATATATCTGGATCTGATAAATTTGAAACAAATTTATACTCTAAGCAAGGAGTAGACTCTAAAAATTATAAACCATTAAGTTGGAATAAGCAAAAAATTGATCAAAAAATTAATGGAGAATTGGTATATAAGAGTCGAGATTCTCTTGAATCTTCAATATTCCCAACTGCAAAAATTATCGGAGATTTTTCAACCACGGATACTCAAATATTTGTTGATAATGCAGATTTCTTTAAGTATGGAACCCCAAACTTAACAGATGCTTTAATTGTTTCTGGTTCTCCTGATCCGGTGTCGGCTGGAATAACAGCAGTTGTTTCTGGATTAGGAACAGTACAATCACTTATCATTAATAATCCAGGTAGTGGATATACTGGAAATTTGGTAACATTAAAAATTTCTTCACCTCCAGTAATAGGTGTTGGAATAGGAACCAAAGCAACTGCAACAGTTACAGTTGGCGCCGGAGGAACATTAACAACACCAATAATAATCACTAATCCTGGGTTTGGTTATACAACTTTAAATTCCCCAAAAGTTATTGCACCACTACAAGATCCAATATATGAAAATATATCAACAATTACTTTAGTCAATGGATTTAGTGGAATTGTTACAGGAATTACTACTACAACTGGTATTGGTGGAAATCCATTGGCACTTAAATTTCATTTAACCGGACCATCAGGATATTCAGGAATGCAAATAGGATATCCAATTTACATCTTTGATACAAGAATTGGAAGTGGTCTAACTTCTATTAATACTTCAAATTCTGCAATAGTTGGAATAGGAACAACATTTTTAGATAATATTTACATTATCTCTGCATTTTCTTCAAGCGGAACTGTTGGAATTATTACTTGCAACATATTATCAACAACATCCGTGGTTGGGTTGGCATCTACTGGAAGCACATCAAATCCTGTTGGAAAATACTCTTGGGGAAGATTATCCGGATTTAGTCGATCAGTTTCTCCAATTTCTATAGGAGTAACAGGAAATACTATTGATGTAGGATTATCAACATTCTCAACAATACAAAGAAGAAAATCTGGTCTTAGGAAAACTGGAGCACTTTCCAAACTCTTATAAATATCTAAAAAATAACAATATGGCAGCAATCGTAACAGATCAATTTAGAATATTAAATGCTAGCAATTTTATAGACTCTGTTGTAAATACTAACAATTCTTATTATGTTTTTTTAGGACTATCTAATCCTGTAAATGCAGGGTTTGGGAGAACAACAACTTGGGATACTAATATTCCAAATCCAACTGATAATCTTGATTATTCTTCACATTATAAGGATACTGCTTTATTTGGTAAAAAAATTACAAGTAGTAATATTAGGAGAGTTGTAAGATATGTTAAATGGACCGCTAATACATCATATGATATGTATAGGCACGATTATAGTATTTCTAACCCTACACCAAATTCCAACCTCTCTAGATTATATGATTCAAATTTTTATGTAATTAATACAGATTATAGAGTTTATATTTGCATTTATAATGGATCCTCTGCAGAAAACTTAAAGGGAAATAAATCACAAGACGAACCAACTTTTACTGATTTGGATCCTTCTAGTGCAGGTCAAAGTGGAGATGGATATATTTGGAAATACCTATTTTCAATTTCACCAAGTGATATTATAAAATTTGATTCAACAGAATACATTGTTGTTCCGAATGACTGGAAAACATCTACAAATAGTGAAATTGTGAGTATTCGGGAAAGTGGATATTCAAGTTCTACAAATCCAAATCAAATTAAACAGGTATATATTTCAAATGGAGGATCTGGATATTCTTCAGGAATTGTTGATATTCTTGGCGATGGAACTGGAGGAAAAGTATCAATTACTGTTGATACTACTGGAAAAATTACTTCAACACAAGTTACTGCAGGAGGTTATGGTTATAGCTGGGCAATAGTTGATCTTGGTAATCTTCAACCGCAAGGAGGATCTATACCAAATCCGGCAAAATTAATACCAATTATTCCGCCATCAAAGGGGCACGGATATGATATTTACACAGAATTGGGAACTGATAAAATATTAATCTATGCAAGATTTGATGATTCTACAAAAGATTTTCCAACTGATACAAAATTTTCACAGGTTGGAATTATAAAAAATCCAACAATACCATCTTCAGATTCTGTTATTTTTACTGAAAATCAATATTCAACACTTTCTGGAATTGGATTGACTTCAACATTTTCCGGATCTCCAACAATAGGACAAGAAATAACGCAAACTGTTGCGGGAGGAACTGCTAGAGGTTATGTTGCATCATATGATAAAGAAACAAAAGTTTTAAAATATTTTAGAGATAGATCATTATATTTTGGCAATAATTTAGATCAAACTGATTATAATACTGTAAGTTCAGAATCTAAAGTTCTTGCTTTTGAATCTTCTTCACAAAATATTGGAGGATCTTCTCCTTCATTTACCGCAGCTATTGATACTTCATTTGCCAATAATGGTAATAAAATAACAGTTGGTGGAAAAGTTATAGATTTGGGAGTAACTTTTACGGGAGGACTTTCAAATCCGGAGATAAATACAAAGTCGGGAGAAATAATATATATTGATAATCGTCCTTTGGTAACAAGGGATATTCGACAAAAAGAAGACATTAAAATTATTCTGGAATTCTAACTAAAAATGACACAAAAAACAGATTTAAATATTAGTCCATATTATGATGATTTTGATTCTGAAAGTAATTTTTACAAAGTTTTATTTAAACCTGGGTATCCTGTACAGGCAAGAGAATTAACAACACTACAATCTCTTTTACAAGATCAGGTAAAATCTTTTGGAAGTCATATTTTTAAAGAAGGATCAATGGTGATTCCTGGAAACATTGCATATGATGGAAATTTTAATTCTGTCAAACTAAATTCAAGCAATTTTGGAGTTGATGTTTCTCTTTACATTAAAAATTTCATTGGTAAAAAAGTAACTGGACAAATATCAGGAACAACCGCAATAATTCAATTTGTTACCTTTCCTGATGATATTAATGTTGATGACTTAACAATATATGTCAAATATATAGATTCTGACAATAATTTCGAATTTAATCCATTTGAGAATGGTGAATCATTAATTGCTGATGAAAATATAACATATGGAAATACTACAATTAATGCTGGAACACCATTTGCATCTTTATTATCATCAGATGCAACATCTATAGGTTCTGCAGCGTCAATTGGAGATGGTGTATATTTTATTAGAGGTTACTTTGTTAATGTTTCTAAACAAACCATAATATTAGATAATTATACAAATGTGCCATCATATAGGGTTGGATTAAAAATTGATGAATTGATTGTCGGGGCAAAGGATGACTCTTCATTATATGATCCGTCCAAAGGATTTACAAATTATGCTGCGCCAGGTGCAGATAGATTTAAAATAAATTTAACTCTAACTAAAAAATTATTGTCAGATTTAAATGACACAGACTTTGTCGAATTATTAAGAGTTGAAGATGGAAAAATTAAAATAATTGAGACAAAGACTCAATATAATATAATTAAAGATTATATGGCACAAAGAACATACGATGAATCTGGCGATTATACAGTTTCTCCGTTTAATGTATCTGTTAATAATTCTTTAAATGATAGATTGGGTAATAATGGATTATTTTTTGATACCGAAACGACAGAACAAGATAATAAACCATCTGAAGATTTAATGTGTTTAAAAATATCTCCAGGAAAAGCTTATGTTAGGGGATATGATATAGATAAAATTTCAACTACAATTATTGATGTTGATAAATCAAGAGATACTGAATCTATTGAAAATGCAAACATTCCTTTCGAAATGGGGAATATTTTAAGAGTTAATACTGTATCTGGAACACCAAAACAAAGATGTGTTATAAATTTGAACGATCAACTTGGGGGAATAGGGTCGACAATTGGAAATGCAAGAGTATATAATTTTAGTCTCACTGATGCTTCTTATAGTGGAAATGCAACTAATTGGGATTTATATTTGTATGATATTCAGACATATACAACCATCACCCTAAATTCAGCAATTTCTGACACAGAATTGCCAGCAACATCATTTGTAAAGGGTAAAAGTAGTGGAGCAAGTGGATTTTCAGTCTCTGCTGGAGGAAACTCTGTTACAATTAATTTAAGACAAACTTCTGGAACATTTTCAGTTGGTGAGCAATTAATTATCAATGGTTTAGATTTTCCAAGATCAATTAAATCTGTAATATCATATTCATCTGAAGATATTAAGTCGGTAAGTCAACCAACTTCAATATCAAATCTTCCTGCAAATTTTACTGCAAATTGTTTGTTAGAAAGATTTAGACTTCCCAATGGAGTAGTAGGAGCGGCAATAACTAACAATACTTTAAGTAGTCCCGGAAAGGTTTTTACCGGAGTAAAGGTAGGATCAATTATTAGATATCAAAATACATCTAATAATAATGAGACATTTAATAGAGTAACTGCAGTATCTCCTACCGGAATATCATTAACAATTTCCCCCATAACAAGCGTTTCTGGAATATATAGTGGATCAGTCGTTGACGGATCTTATAGTAATGTTTTTATTGGTGCTCCAATTATAAGAAATGAAAGATCTGGATTCCTTTATGCAAAATTGCCAGATTCAAATATTTCTTCAGTAAATCTTTCAGATTCTTTATTAACAATTTCTCATCAAATAACTGGACAAAGTACGGATGGTAATGGAGTATTAACACTTACACCAGCTTCAATTATTGGAATTAGTAGTGCCTTTTTTGCGGCATTTGATGAAGAAAGGTATTCAGTACATTATAGTAACGGAATAACATCAAAAATAACTTCTGATCAATTTAATTTAAATTCAGGAACCGTAAATATTAGTGGATTGCTTCCTAGTCAATCTGGTAATGTTGTAGTAAATACAACTTTGGTAAAAAATGGGATTCAAAGTAAAATAAAAACTTATAATAGAAGTCAAATTTTGACTGTAGACAAATCAAAATATCCACAATCAGGAACAGGAAGTAATAATTCAATCAGTGATGGTCTTACTTATAATCAATATTATGGTTTAAGAGTTCAGGATGAAGAAATATCACTAAATTATCCCGATGCTGTAAAGATAATATCAGTATATGAATCATTTGATTCAAATGACCCAGTATTAGATAAAATTCAATTCAATCCAACCGCTATCGTATCAACAAATGCAATTATAGGAGAAAATATTCTTGGAATTACTAGTAAAGCAATTGCAAGGGTTGTATCAAAACCTTCTACGGATGTTTTGGGTATTGTATATTTAAATTCTGAAAGATTTTTAGAATCAGAATCAGTAACATTTTCAGAATCAAATATAACAACAGAAATACAATCTATTATTTTAGGAAAATATAAAGATATTACAAATTCATTTACTCTCAATAAAGGACAAAAAAATCAATATTATGATTATTCTAAAATTGTTAGAAATAAAGGAACCACAGAACCATCCAAAAAGTTATTAATTGTATTTGATTATTATTCAATACCATCAAATGATTCTGGAGATGTTTTTACTGTTTTAAGTTATGATAAGGAAAGATTTACTCATGATATTCCTTCCATTGGACCTAATTTGGTAAGATCTTCCGACACCCTAGATTTTAGACCAAGAGTTCCAATATTTTCTTCAGTTAGTTCGTCACCTTTTGATTTTTCCTCTAGAGATTTTATTACGGATTTGCAACCAAAAACAATTTTAGCACCAAATGAGAGTTCATTACTTGGTTATGAATACTATTTGGCAAGAATTGATAAATTATATTTGGACAAAATTGGCAATTTTATATTAGAAAAGGGAATATCATCAAAAACTCCAAAGGCTCCAAATAAAAATGATGCTGTAATGGAAATTGCAACAATCAAATTGCCACCTTATCTTTATAATCCAGCAAATGCTATTGTGACTTTGATGGACAATAGAAGATATACAATGAGAGATATTGGGTTAATTGAAGATAGGGTTCAAAATTTGGAAAGAGTAACATCATTATCACTACTTGAAGTTAATACTCAGACTTTACAAATTCAAGACTCTGAAGGAAATAATAGATTTAAAAGTGGATTTTTTGTAGATGATTTTAAAAATTATGAATTAATCAATAAACAACTTTCGGACATTAGAGTCAATACTGCTGCAAATGAACTAACCCCAGTTTTAAGTCGAAATTCTTTAAAATCTCAAATTGCTCCGGCAATTTCAAGTGTTGATGAGGAGTTGGATTTATCTGTAGATTTTGAATTATTAGATTCAAATGTTCAAAAAACAGGAAAAGCAGTAACTCTTAAATATACATCAATCGGATGGATAGAACAAGCATTTGCAACAAAAGTTGAAAATGTAAATCCATTTAATGTAATTGTATATAATGGAGATATTAAATTAAGTCCAGAAATTGATAATTGGGTAAGAACCGTTCAACTTCCTGATAATAATATTTCAATAACATTAAACTCAAGCAGGACTCTTACAAATAATTTAACAAGCAATGTTGCCGTCGAATTGACACCAATTCAAACCCAATCGGGCGAAGTTTCTTATATTGATATTGCACTACCTGGTAGAGGAGGAGAGGAAGAAGTTCAGAGTATTGAATCATTTATAACGTCATCAACATCATCTAACACATCATCTAATACTACTTCAAATACAGTTTCTGATACTGTAAGTGATACTGACACCACGATAAGAAATGTTTTAATTTCTTCATCTGGAGAATCGTTTATGAGATCCAGAAATACTGGGTTTTCTGCATCTAATTTAAAACCATCTACACAATTTTATCAGTTTCTTGATGGAAATAGTGGTGTAGACTTTATTCCAAAACTAGTCGAAATATCAAATTCTAAAACATTAGAAAATTATGGTGCATCTGGATCTTTTTCTATTGGTGAAACTGTTATTGGCACATATGGAGGAAGTAATTTAATTTCATTTAGAGTTGCATCTCCAGATCATAAATATGGAAAATACAATTCACCTTCAGCAAAATATACGATAAATCCATATGTCAAATCAGAATCAATACCATCGGCATATAATCAATCATCAAAAATTTTAAATATTGATACTGCTTCATTATCTGAAGAAGCTCAGGGAAAATATTCTGGATATTTGATTAGTGGTATGCAACTAGTTGGACAGACAAGTGGTGCTGTAGCATATGTAAAAGATCTTAGATTAATTTCCGATAATTTTGGAGATTTAATTGGAGCATTCTTTATCAGAGATCCAAATTCTACTCCAACACCAACTGTTAGAATATCTACAGGAACTAAAACATTCAAACTGTCTTCAAGTTCAACAAATAACCCAGGTCT
>Ga0247832_1005084_pt1 | contig 15619 bp, 15 predicted proteins | sample LaCruzMarch2015__10_FD_192407 | JGI IMG/M metagenome (GOLD analysis project Ga0247832, IMG submission 192407) | Freshwater microbial communities from meromictic Lake La Cruz, Castile-La Mancha, Spain - LaCruzMarch2015_4m | ecosystem: Environmental > Aquatic > Freshwater > Lake | place: Spain... | reverse complement strand
GCCCCCTCGCTCCACCTGCACTACAGAACCTGTGTCGCGTCGCAAGCGTCTTGCATCAGCACGAAACCAAACGAAAATCACCCCACCATCCGCATGATGGTTTTAACGAATCAGCGGACATCCCCTGGTCTTTGCCACCGGGCGTAACGAGGCGGCGCACAGGCCATGTTTTGCCGTCGTCATAGGACACGGCGGCAAACATGCCATAGCCGGTGAACTCGCCGGTCTTGGATTTGAAGGTCATGCCCTTTTTCGTTTTCCAGTCGCGCCATTGATCGGTGAAACTGCACAGCAGCAGGCAGCCTTCGCTCAGGCGCATGAGCACGGGGCGCTGCACGCTGCTGAGGGCGGGGAACTCGCTGGCTTCATACGTCCATGTTTTGCCGAGATCGCTGCTGTAGCTGAGGGGCGATTTGAAATCGAATTTCGCCTGATCCTCTGGCGGATCATTGCGGCTGAAGGCCATGATGCGGCCATCAGCGAGCTGCACGATGGGCGCATGGATGCCTGGATAACGAAAGCCGCTGCCGCCGGGTCGGAAATCGCTGAGCTGTTTTCGGGTGTCGTTCCAGTCCCACGACTTGCCGCCGTCGCGGCTGAAGACGAGGCTGCTCTGCCGTGCGTCGTTGGTGATGACCAGCGTTCCATTAGTGAGGCGGATGACTTGATTGCCAAACTCGCCCACAGGCTGCACGACGATGGCCTTTGACCAGGTGACGCCATTGTCTTTGGAAGTGCGGATGATGTTCTCGTCGCGACCGCGTGAGAAATGGAACAGCGTCTCCTTGCCATCCCACCAGATCTTCGGGCCGTGGTCGTTCACATCCGCGCCGTCCCAGAAGGGCGAGGCAGGCTCCCACTCGCTGCTGCCGAAGCGCAGGCGGCTGGCGACATTGTTCAGCTCCGTGCCGCCTTCATCGACGCAGGAATACCACACCGCGAGCAGATCGCCGTTCGGACACTCCGTGATCGCGGGGCTGTGATTGTGCGCGGAGAACAGCGGCCCATACGAGTCCTTCGCGATCTTCACGAACGGCTTGGGCGCGATGAACACCGGCACATCCTGGGGGCCTTTCTCGATCTTGATGCTGTGCTGCTTCACGTTCTGCGCATTCAAAGGCAATGCAGCGGGCGGCAGTGCTTTTCCAGGCGGCAAGTCGCCGAGCACCACACGGAAGCCAAGTTTGTCCGTCTTCGTTTCTGGCAACCAAGCGGCGCGATTCGCCGAGCGCAGCAAGCGAGCAAAGGTGGAGTGATAGCCGCCGCGAATGACGCGGAAGTCACCTTCACTGCGGCCCAGAGGATCGGTTTGATCACTCGCTTCATAAGGCCCATACCAGTCAAGGCACCACTCGGAAAGATTGCCGTGCATGTCGTGCAGGCCCCACGCATTCGGAGCAGACTGCGCCACACGCAGATCGCGTTTCGAGACGCTGCGATACTCCTTGGGCAAGGGGGTGTTCTGGAAGAAGCGCTCCCGAAAGCCGCCTTGATCCGACCAGACTTGAAAGCCATCCGGCAGCGTGTCACCGACATGGAACAGCGTCGTCGTGCCTGCACGGCAGGCATACTCCCATTCCGCCTCGGTCGGCAGTCGATACGTCTTACCTTCCTTTTCCGACAGCCACTTGCAGAAAGCCGTCGCTTGATCCCAACTGATGCCGTTCACCGCATCATTCGCGTTTCCTTCTGTGCCGCGAAACGCAGGCTTGTATTGCCGAAACTGCCCCAACGTGACCTCCGTGGTCGCCATGTGAAACGGCTGAGTGATCGTCACGCGATGCGCAGGTTTCTCGTCCCAGTCGGCATCGTCATACTTGGCCGGATGATCCTTCACCTTGTAGTCGGCGGCGGGTCCATCTTGACCCATCGTGAATGAGCCAGGCGCGATGGGCACCAGTTTCATACCGATGGAGTTGGTGATCGGTTCGGTAGCAAATGCCGCCGAAGTGAGAAAAAGGATAACCAGGGGTTTCATGGTAGTTTGGACGGGGGCGTCCAAAAGGTGCCTTCAATCGCGCGGTCGGAGGCTTGAGGACCGTTGAAGTAATAGATCGTCAGCACGCGGCCATCGGGGCGCACCAGCGTTCGCGGATAGCCGAGATCGCCGTCAAAGCCGTCGTCGCGCAGGATGATCTCAGGCGACCAAGTGTTGCCTTCATCACTGCTGAGCCGTGCGCGAATGCCGGTGGGCTTTTTGCGATAGCCATAGGTCACACAAAGACGTCCATCAGGCAGCAAAACAGTGGCGGGTGGATTACCGCCGATGTTGCCGGTGACATCGCTGACCTTCGACCACGACTTGCCCACATCATCACTGCGCCAGAGCTGGATTGTGAAGCTTGGTTTGCCCATGCGGATCGTGGTGAGCAACGCCCCGGTCGCCGTGCGCACGGTGCTGGGCATGATGGCGAATCCACCCTTCGGAGGCTCCTCGCCGATGTAGCCTTGCAACTTCCATGTCAGTCCGCCATCGGCGGTTCGGGCGCAGAAGACGCGGCCTTCTTTGTTGTCCGACTTCTTACCGCAACTGCCGAACATGAGGCACTCACGCGGCCCGAGCGGAATCAAATCGGTGCGCGTGGAAATGCCGTCCACGCCGTCGACATCGAACTTGAACGGCCTCTGCCACGTCTTGCATCGGTCATGCGTCGTGTAGAACCATGACGGTCCGACATGCAGTCCTTTAAAGCGAAACATCATCGCAAAGTCCGGTGCGGTGAAGTCGAGCGGCACCTTCAAAGACACGGCCTCAGGCTCCTCCTTGCGGTCTGAATAAGGCTGATCCGCTTCCACCTTCCAGGTCTTGCCGCCATCGAGACTGCGGGCCTGCACGCGATGGCTCGGCTTGGTGCGGTCAATGCGGTGATCAGTGGTGGTCTCCTTGTAGTAAGTGGCCGTGAAGCCCGCAACGAGTTCATCGCCCCACTGCCACAGCCCTTGGTTTGCTGGCCAGCCGCCGTAGTGACCGGGTTCTTTGTAGATGATGATGTTTTGCTGTGTGGCGGGTTGCAGCGTAGCAGCAGCGGATGGCTTGGATTCATCTCCGCCGATCTCGAGTTTAGCATCCGCAGCAAAGGAGATAACGCTTCCGAGCAGCAGCACTGAAAGACAGCATTTCATAATCTGGCTTGGGTCAGAAATCACTTTGGCCACTGACCATCCACCATGGGCTTCGTCGTCAGCATCGCAGGATCGACGACCACGTGTTTCACCTTCGCCCGCTTCCAGGTGTAGGTGATATGCACGAGGCCATCGCTGGTCTGAATGATGGCCGGATAGCTGAACTCCCTCTTCGGCTCGTCTTCAAATACCAGCGCGGCTTCCCAAGCCTTGCCGTCCTTGCTCACGGCGAGGTTCAGCGGGCTGCGGCCTTTGGCGGTGTGGTTGTAGATGAGCAGATGACGGCCATCGGCGAGCGTGACGGCGTCGGTGCCGGAGTTTGGGTTCGGCAGGTCAGTGAGCGAAATTTCGCCCCAGGTCTTGCCGGCATCTTCGGAGGTGATTTGGAAGACTTTGCTTTGCTTCGTGCGGCCCACGGCTTGCAGCTTGTCGCCACCAGGGAAGAGGATGCTCGGCTGGATGGCTCCGATCTTCAAACCGTCGTGCAGCAGCTCCGTGCGCGTCCACGTCTTGCCAAGATCAGCCGTGCGCTCGAAGTAGATGGCCCACGCGCTGGGCTTCGTGTCGGTCTCGTTGCTCGTGGGGCAGAGGATGTCGCCATTCACGAGCTGCACGGGCTTGTTCTTGATCGGCCCAAAGATGCCTTCAGGCAGCCTGTGCGCTGCGGACCACGTTTTGCCGCCATCGCTACTCGTTTTGAGTTCGCCCCACCACGTGCTCGGTGATGGGCCGACTTTGTAGAAGAGCATCAACGGCGCGTTCTTTGGCTGGAAGAGCACAGGGTTCCACGTGGGATGCCGCGTGCCATCGGGCTGCACTCCGTTCGCGGTCTCCACGCTGTCTGTCCACTTGCCATCGACGAATCGCGAGACCCAGATACACACATCGGGATTCTTCTCCGCTGTGCCACCGAACCACGCGGACACCATGCCACTTGGTGTTTCGACAATAGTCGTCGCATGGATCTGCGGATAGGGTCCCGTGTCGTAGATGAACTCGGATCTCAGGATGGCAGGATCAGCAGCGAGTGCGCTGGAGAGGAAGAGCAGGGGGATGAGGTTTTTCATGTGAGAGACAAAGTTACCAGGGCGTGCCTTTGCGGTCCTTGGTGCCGCAAACGTTCACGCTCATGCCCAGCGCGCGCGCAAAGGCGGCCTTGGCGTAGAGGCATTCGTCTGCGGCATTCGGATCATTCGCATATGCGACCTGAATGTGATTAGCCTTGTGCTTGGCCATGAGTTGATCGCGACTCACGCCATAGGTGACGGCGTGCATGATCGGCCACTGGGGCGTGGTGAGCTGCCAGCGGCGCTCGGTTTCAGCAGCGGGCAAATCAACAACGCCACCGCGCCCGATGTCCCTGTACAACTTCTCATCCTGCACATAAATGCGTGACCAGATGATCTCGCCCGGCTTGCTGTTGCCGCGCAGCGTGCTGCCACCGTTAGGGAAATACATGGCGGGCTGGCGATGACCCTCCGCGCCCTTCCATCCGCCCACAAAATGAGCCGGGGGTGCAGCACCGCTAATGAGCAGCACCCAGACATAATCGTCACCATACAGTTCACCATAGCGGACATCGTGCAGCGTGTTCTCCACCGGCTGGCCCAGGGCGGAATGCACACGACGCGTCATGATGCCATCCAGCCCCGCGCATTCATCGACCTCATTGAAGTGAATCATCGGCTCGCCACGGAATAGGATGCGTTTGCCATCGCGGCTCTTCGCGGGTGGACGCTCGGTGTTGTTCAACATGCCTTCCACCAAGTCGCTAGCAGGTAGCAAATCCTTCAGCCCTTGCTGGTATTGAATGCCGATGGCCGCGCAGCCGAATTCATCCGCGATGCGCAGGGCGGCGACATACATTTTGCACTGTGTGAGCACTTGTTGCTGAGTTAACTCTGTCGCGTGCTTCTTACCGAAGTGGAAGGTCATGCCGTGCTTCTGCAACCATTCGAGCACGGCTTCGGCATCGGCATCGCTCACCTGCTTGGTCTCGTGATACAGCGCGCTTTGACTGAGGCGCTCCTTGAATACACCGCAAGCATGAAGCGCATGATCAGGAATAATGGCGTTGAACATGCCCATGCAGCCTTCATCGAAAACGCCCATGATCACCTTCTCCCGCTGGAGCTGCATCGCTAACTGCTCGCCCATGCGTGAGCTGCGCGGCGGCAAGCGCACGTCTGCGAGCTTGCGGACATGGCTGAGATCGTGCGTGACCTTGCCAGTCTTCAACCACTGACGCAGCCGCTTGAGAAAGAACTCGTCTTTGAAGTCCTCGCTCCACAGCGTCGAATACTTCACCCCCGCCTTGGTGAGCGAGCCGTTCAAGTTCAACATTCCGACCAAGCCAGGCCATTGGCCGCTCCAGTTGGCCACGGTAAGGATCGGGCCTTTGTATGTGGTGAGCCCCGCCAGCAAATGATGCGAATACTGCCACACCGCCTCGGCCACGATCAGAGGCGCGGTGTTGTCCTCGATCTCGCGGAAGACTTGCATGCCCATCTTTTGCGAGTCGATGAAGCCATGCTGCTTGGCCTTGTCGAAGCGATGCGCTCGCATAACTTCAAAGCCCTCAGCTTTGATCGCGGCGATGAGGGCCGCTTCCATGGCTTGCTGGGCGGACCAGCAGACTTGATTGGCGGAGAGGCGCAGGTCTCCGCTGGCGAGGAGTTGAATGGGTTTCATGGCTGGTTAGGTGTGGAGCAGCCCCAATTCAATCAAATGCGCCCGAACCTTGTCACGCTCTGGTTCATTAAATCGGCGAAAAGGTTCGGCCATGCAGTCATCGCACACATTGAGCAGCGAGAGCGCGCACTTCAGGCCCTTAATGATTGCCGATTTGTGTTTCCCGACCGCGTAAATGCGGCCAGCCAGACCCATAACCTGCGCATGCAGCTGACGCACGATCTGTAGGTCCTGAGCCGCAGCGGCTTGATAAAGATCAACATAGAGGCGCGGATGCAGGTTGGCTCCACCATTCACGCCGCCGTGTGCACCCAGCAAAACGGCCTCGGCTGTCAATTCTTCCGGTCCTACGAAAACAGCCCAGTCGGGGCGTTGCTTGGCCACCGCGAGCATCTTGTGGAAGTAGATCATGTCGCAGGACGAGTCCTTGATGCCGATCACCTTGTCCCACTGCTGAGCCGCGCGGATCGTGTCCAGTTCGAAGCTCACCTTGGTCAGCGCGGGCATATTGTAGAGGAACAAAGGCAGTGGCAGCTCGCGCACGAGGTCTTCCAAATACTCCAGCAACTCTGCCTGACCGGCAGGGAAGTAATACGGTGTCGCTGCCACCACGCTGTGCACACCTTTGTCGGCGGCGAATTTGCTAATCTCGATCGACTCGGTGAACGAGGTATCCGTGATGCCCACCAGCACTGGCACCCGGCCCGCAGCCAGTTTCATGGTGCGTTCAATCAGTTCGCGGCGAAGCCGATAGCTCAGGCTAGGCCCCTCGCCTGTGGTGCCGAGCATGAATAGACCTGAAACGCCATTGGTGATCAGGCGTTCGACCAGCCGTTCCAAGCCCGCGATATCGAGCGTGTCACGCTCTTTGAGGGGAGTGATAAGAGGAGGGACAATGCCTGTGAGTGTAGTCATGGAGATGGGGGAAAAGAGTTACTTGCGTCGCTTCTCGATGCGATGGACCTCGGCTAGCAACTGCTGCGGCATGGTCAGCGGGATGAGGCGTGGGTTGGGCGCACTGCGCTCGCGGTCATAGGCGTCCAGCGCCTGCTGCTTGCTCTTGCGAATGTGGTCCAGCATGTCGCGGCTCGCGGCCTTGGCATTGCCGGACTCAACTGCTTCCAAGATGGCCAGATGATCCTGATGCGTCTGCTGCAACACGGCAATGGTGTGCGCCTGCCGCTGCGTGCCAAAGATGCCGGTCAAGAGACGCGACTCGGACACGATCTTCATCATCCGCTGATTCCCCGCCGCGCGCAGTAGCAGCAGGTGAAAGCCAAGGTCGGCACTCAGCAATCGCTGCATCTGAGCCGCATCAAGTGATGGCAGCTTGGACCTCTTCAACTCGCGGATCAACATGCCGATCTCATCGCACAAGCGCCGCAGGCTGATCAGGTCCTCCGGCAACACAGCAAGCGCCGCCTTGGCCACTGCAAAGGGCTCGACGGCCTCGCGCAATTCATACAACTCCACCAAGTCACTGCGCTCGGCGCGGCGCACAATCGTGCCGTAGCGTGGCACCTGTTCCAGCACGCCTTCATGCTCCAGCGAACGAATCGCCTCGCGCACCGGCGTTCGGCTCATACCAATCTCCGTGGCCAGCGACTGCTCAGACACGACACTGCCCGCCATGAGTTCGCCGCTTAGCAGCTTCCGCTGCAGGTGGTCGTAAGCGCGCTGGCGCAGAGAAGGGTCTTTGTCGGTGGGTGCGTTCATTTGTGTCCTGCTGGTATACCAGCGGTTTATCAGATACTGGACCACCGCTTTCTGTCTTTCAGATTTTTTGGCCTTGTCGGTCTGGGGGTATGAGTGACTGCATTGTGCCTTAACTTGCGATGGCAAAACGCCGTCACTCCTTGCTGGACGCTTCAGCGCCGATCATGCTATTCTTGCTCTCATGACCCGCCGATCCCTCGTCGCCCTTGCTTTTCTCCCGTTTGTTTGTTCTGCCAAAGACCTTCCGAAAGCTCCGCCCGTGGCGGATTCGCTGAAGCCATTCGTGGACAGCAAGACCATTGCGGGGGCGGTGACGCTGGTGGTGGGCAAGGACAGGGTGCTGAGCCTGGAGGCGGTGGGCGTGCGGGATCTGAAATCGCCCGCTCCGATGCCGGAGAACGCGATGTTTTGGATCGCCTCGATGACCAAGCCGATGACAGCGATGGCGCTGATGATGCTGGTCGAGGAGGGCAAGCTGAGCATTGACGACCCGGTGGAGAAGCACCTGCCGGAGTTCAAAGGGCAGATGCTGATCGAGGAAAAAACGCCAGAGCGTGTCGTGCTGAAGAAGCCTGCGCGGCCCATCACGATCAAGGACCTGCTGACGCATAGCAGCGGGCTGGTCGGAAAGTCGCCGCTGGATGGCGAGGCGATTGATGTGCTGACCCTGCGCGAGGCGGTTTACAGCTACGCGCTGTCGCCTTTGCAGTTCGAGCCCGGCAGCAAGTGGTCCTACTGCAACCCCGGCATCAATACGCTGGGTCGGTTGATCGAGGTCGCCAGCGGCATGGACTACGCGAAGTTCATGGAGAAGCGCCTGTTCAACCCGTTGGGCATGAAGAACACCACCTTCTGGCCGAGCAAGGCGCAACAGGCACGGCTTGCTACGTCTTACAAGCCGACCGCTGACAACCAAGGGCTTGAGGAGACCACGATCAAGTATCTGAGCGGCGATCTGAGCGACCGCAAACGCATGCCCCTGGCGGCGGGTGGTCTGTTCTCCTGTGCCGAGGATCTGGCGAAAATCTATCAGATGGTGCTCAATAGCGGCCTTTTGAATGGGCGTCGCTACCTGAAAGAAGAAACGCTGAAGCTGATGACCACCAGCCAGCTCGGCGACATGAAGGTGAGTTTCGCCGACGGCATGAACATGGGTCTTGGGTTCCACATCGTGAACACGCCGATGGGGGTGACGGAAGCGTTGAGCCCCGGCTCCTTTGGCCACGGTGGTGCGTATGGCACGCAGGCCTGGATCGACCCCGTGCGCGGCTTGGCAATCGTCCTACTCATTCAGCGTGCGGGCCTGCCGAACTCGGATCAAAGTGAGATGCGTGCGGCCTTGCAGAAGCGGGCGGTGGAGGTGTTTGGCTCCAAGGAGTGACGGCTCTTGCCGTCACAAACAAGCACGACAGCGAGGTGCCTTCGCTCCTTTCTAGTCCCGCGTCACGATCAACCTCACGCTCGCCACCGCCATCGCGGCAATGCCTTCCTCGCGTCCGACGAAGCCTAGGCGCTCGTTGGTCGTGGCTTTGACGCCAACTTGATCGGAGGTAATGCCCAGGGCGGCTCCGATGTTTTCCTTCATCTTTGGCGCGTGCTTCATGACCTTGGGGGCTTCGGCGATGAGAGTGCTGTCGATGTTCTCGATGACCGCGCCTTTTTCAGCAGCCAGGGCGGCACATTTTTCGAGAATGCGGAGCGAGCAGATGCCTTCGATACTGGCATCGCTGGGGGGGAAGTAGAAGCCGATGTCAGGCAGGCCGAGTGCGCCGAGCACGGCATCGGCGATGGCGTGGCAAAGCACATCCGCATCGCTATGGCCCTTCAAGCCGCGGCTGTGGGGAATCTCGACCCCGCCAAGGATGAGGGGTCTGCCTTCCTGGAAAGGATGCACGTCATAGCCGATGCCAACACGATTCATGAGATGGCTGGATAAGACATGCGGGAAGCGTCCGCAACATGGCAAGCGAATGAATTTCACTCTTGCCGCGCAGGACGCGAATTTCATACGCTGTGTGCTCCTCAGTATTCAACATCCACCATCCAACCATGAAACATCGCATCTTGATGACGGCGCTGACTCTCAGCACCGTAGCAGCGCTCAGCGCTGCGGATACCAAACCCGCTCAACCCGGCGGCACACTGCCGGGCAATGTCGCCATTCAACTGGTCAAGGTCGCGGATGACCTTGTCGAACCTGTCAGTGTGGCCGCGCCTAATGATGGCACAGGCCGCGTGTTCATCATCGAGCGCCCCGGCGTGATCCAGGTGATCAAGGGCGGCAAGAAGCTGAAGCGCCCCTACATTGACCTGAAGGACAAGACGATCAGTTCCTTCCTGGAGCTGGGCATGTTCAGCATGGCTTTCCACCCGGACTTCAAGACCAATGGCAAGGTTTACATCTGCTATGCGGACCTGTGGTTCAACGGCGCGTCGATGATCATCGAGTATCAGCAGTCGAAGAAGAATCCCGATCAGCTCGATGTCGAAACGGCGCGGGTGATCATGCAGATCGATTTCCCTTACTGCAATCATCACGGTGGTCAGATCGCCTTCGGCCCCGATGGCTACCTTTACATCGGCGTGGGTGATGGCGGTTGGGAAGGCGATGTGATCAGCACAAGCCAAGACCTGCACACCGTGATGGGCAAGATGCTGCGAATCGACGTGAACAAGAGCAGCGGCGACCGCGCGTATGATGTACCGAAGGACAACCCGTTCATCACCCCACTGCAACAGATGACCTTGTTCGGCGTGAGCGAGGAGGCCTTCAGCAAGGTGCACCCCAAGGCCAAGCCAGAGATCTGGGCCTACGGCCTGCGCAATCCCTGGACTTTCAGCTTCGACAGCAAGACAGGCGACCTTTACATCGCCGACATCGGCCAGAACCACTGGGAAGAAATCAACATGCAGCCCGCCAGCAGCAAGGGCGGGGAGAACTATGGGTGGAAGTTCATGTGCGGCAGCCATCCCTTCCCGATGATCCTGAAGAAGAACCCAGATGGCACTGAAACCGCCGTCGATCCTGAGAACTATCCGAAGGTGGGCGTGTTGCCGATCGCAGAATACAGCCATGTCGATCAAGGCATCTGCGTGATCAACCTGGGTGTGTCGCGCAATGCCGCGCATCCCGAGCTGGAAGGCGTTTATTTCGCGGCCGATTGGGGCAGCGGCAAGGTCTGGGGCATGAAGCAAGTCGATGGCAAGTGGGCGATGCAGGAGATGCTCGATCTTGCCGATGGCATGAGGCCCAACGGCTCTGGCATTGGTCCCGATGGCACCATTTATCTTGCCCAGGGCACCGCTGGCTACGGCGGCAAGGTCGATCCGTATATGGAAGAGCGTGGAGCCGTGTGGAAAATCGTTCCGGCTTCGAAAGTCGGCAAAGACGACGTGACCGCGCCGCTGGCGAAGAAGTAGCGTATTTGCTGGCGAAGTTTTGCCTCTCAACGGAGCCGTTCCCTCACCCCTTCCCCTCTCCCAAGGGGCGAGGGCGAACACGATGGGATACCGCTCTGTTGATTGGCGAAACTGAGTCAGCATGAACCGAAGACTTCGTTCCGCCAGAACAGACCGCACAGCCAGTAGATGTTCGCCCTCTCCCGTGTGTGGGAGAGGGGAAGGGGTGAGGGCATCGCTCAGCAAACATCACACGCTCACCCCATCAAAGCACCAATTCATTCCCCCATGATCCGACTTCTCACCATCACGCTAGCCCTCGCTGGTCTACACACCTTCGCCCAAACCCCACCTGCCGATCACGGCCACGGGACAGGCGCAGAATTCCCCGGCTTGAAGAAAGAAATGTTCGCCGGCATCACCGTCGATGACTTGCTGAAGCTCGGCGACAAGCCCAAGAGCGTGAAAATCGTGCTGGTCGCCACCTTCAACGGCGCGAACTACGGCATGAACTTCAACGGCTACTCGCATGGCAATGCCGTGCTGACCGTGCCGCTCGACTGGACGGTGAACGTCACCTTCATCAACCCCAGCCCCATCCCCCACAGCGCCATCGTCATCGACAAGGCCGATATCAAAAAGCTGCAAGTGCCCGAGCCCTGGTTCCAAGGCGGTGCCACGCCGAAGCACACGCAGGGCATGAGCATGGGCAAGGCCGACTTCAGCTTCGTCGCCAATGAAGCGGGCGAATACGCCTTGGCCTGCGGCTTTCCCGCGCACTCGGCCACGGGCCACTGGATCGGGCTGGACGTCAGCGCGGAGGCAAAAATGCCGACACTGAAGCTCGGCGAGTTGCCTGCGAAGGAGATCAAGTAAGTGACCGATCCCGTAATGACGAAAAACAATCTTGAGTGCTCCATTCGTGGACCTGCAAACGTTGATTGAGCAGCCGTGATCGAATTTTCGTTCGTGCTTCAACATTTCGCTCGTCATTGGCCAATCCGTCAGTCCTGATTCACACCCCTAACCCAACACACACATCAAACCATGAGCCAAATCGTTCCCCTCATTTCCTCCGCCGTCGCTGGCCCCCTCGGCGTCATTCATCTGCCACGCCTCTGGCAAAAAGCCTCGCTCGCTGCCGCTGGCAAGCTGCACGCGGACTATCCCGGCTGCGGCAAAGGCTATGACGGTATGACGCTAGCCGCGCTCGGCATCAACGAGGAAGACTTCCTTTCCTTCATCAAGGACAGCAAGCCGAGCTACGTTCAGCTTGAATCATGGATCAAGGCCTACCCTGGCGCGAAGCTGACCAAGGCTGACATCTACAAGCACAACGTCGCCATCCAAGGCTACATCCACGGTGATGACGTGCGCGCAGGCATCCTCGCCGCCGCAGGGCTGCCCGATGACGGCAGTGTCAATCCTGGTGCCGTGGACCTGAACAATCTCGACGACTGGACCACCTTCTGGGCCGCCGAGATCAAGTAGTCGAACTGACTTCCTTTGAAGCCCGTCAGGCTCTGTGCTTGGCGGGCTTTTTGGTGTTCAGCCCGCGAACTCACGCCGTCTGCGGAACTTGGTATTGAACCTCCGCAGCAGCGTGATGATCAAGGGCAACAGGAGCGCGAGCAGCCACAGATAATAACCTGCCCCGAGCGAGACCAGACGGACGGTGTTGAAATCCTGGCGCCCCAACGAGATCTCCTGTCCGAAGAGGGCAAAGGTATGCAAGGCGAGCAGGAGTGAGACCACAGACCAGATCTGGGCGGTGCGTGTCTGACCTTGCATTACCGCGCGCAGAGCCACAATGACCGTGATATTCGCCAGCCACGCGAACTGCATCATCTTGAGCCCAGCCAGGCCGAAGACGAGGACCTGCACGCCGTTCCAACGCTGCTGCTGGCCGTCCAGATGAAAGGCCGTGAAGCCACAAGCGAGCGTATAGATCAGGACAAACGACAGCAAAATGATCGCCCGCCCACGTGCGGTAGGCGGAGCAGGCACGGCGGCCTCTTCCTCCGCCAGCAGCGGTGGCCTTTCCTTTCGCGCCGCTGAGTGCTGCGATCCTTTGAGTCTCTTCTTCACTTTCAGTGCATCGTTTTGCATCCGCTGATAGATGGAAAACAGAGACGCGAAAAGCAGAAGTTTATCTGTAACCTACGACCGCTCGATTCCTCAAAGGATAGACATGAACCCTCGATCTCCATCATCCGCACCGAAATCGCGCATGCGGTCGGCACCGAAACGGAGGCCCGCGAGGGGCTTAGCTACCTGCTCTCCGTCATGTGAGGGATGTTGGATCGGCCGGTGTAAGCCGGATTCTGTGCCGTCGCCTTTCAGCGCCGGTGATGACCATTTATCTACGCGACTATTACCCGGACGTATCCATCTCCTTTCGGAGACTTGCGAGCGGGCCGCTCTTGATCCTGTTCTGTCTTGCACCGCATGGGGTTTATCGTGCCTCCTTCATTGCTGTTGGAGCGGTGGGCTCTTACCCCGCCTTTTCACCCTTACCCTTCTTTGCCGAAGCTCTGAAAGGCGGTTTGTTTTCTGTGACACTTTCCATTGTTGAGGCTTGCGCCTGCAACCTCCGACGCTTGCGCGCGGCATGCTGCCCTATGGTGTCCGGACTTTCCTCACGTCTGCGGTCTTGCAACCCGACGCGCGGTCATCCCCGGCCGATCCAAGTTCATGTTAGGCAGCAAGAAACCGGGAGCAAGGAGCAAGGTGGACGAGCTGAAGCTCGAACCACAAACACGCCTATGCGGAGCCTACTTCGCAGGAGCCGCCGCAGCTTGCAGACCGAACAACGGCAGCGATTTCTTCAACGATTGCATCACGCCCCAGGCCAGGGGAAGCGCGACGAAGAGCCAGGCGAGTACGAGTTTCATGCGTTTGAGTCGGTGTAGAGTTTGAGGTGATGCTTTGGGTGCACGGGCTTGACGAGCAGATTGGCGATCAAGCCAACGATGAGCAGCCCGGCCATGAGTTGCAGCGTGAAGTTGTAAGCCTCGCCCGGTGGCAGACCGGCGGCTTTGTTGGCGGCGGAAATACGGTCCACAAGCTGCGGCCCGACAATCGCGGCCAGCGACCAGGAGGTGATCAAGCGCCCATGAATGGCACCGACTTGATACGTTCCGAACATGTCTTTCAAGTAGGCCGGAATGGTGGCAAAGCCGCCGCCATACATGGTGATGATCGCCCCCGTGACGATCACGAACAGCGTCAACTGGCCCGTGCTCTGCGTCCACGGCACTAGGCTGTAAAGGATCGCGCCGAGGACGAAGTAGAGGCAGTAAGCGCCCTTGCGCCCGGTGAAATCCGACACGCTGGACCAGAGGAAGCGACCGCTGAGATTAGCGATCGAAAGAAGTCCCACATAGCCCGCCGCCGCCGCAGGCGTGACCTTGAACATGTCCTGAATCATTGGAGAGGCCTGCCCTAGGATACCGATGCCTGCCGTCACGTTCAGGCAAAGCACCACCCACAGAAGCCAGAACTGTGGCGTCTTCCAGGCTTGATCGACACTGACTTGCACCGCCGTGGTTTTCGTCGCCTTGGGCACATAACCGTCGGGCTTCCAATCAGCCGCTGGAACTCGCATAGTGAGCGCGCCAACGATCATCGATATGGTATAAAGCACTGCCATCACAAGCAAAGCTTCACTGGCACCGACCGAGGTGGCACTGCTGAAGCGCTTCATCAATTCCTCCGCCAGTGGCGCGCCAATCAAGGCCCCGCCGCCGAAGCCCATGATCGCCATGCCCGTGGCCATGCCGGGGCGGTCAGGGAACCATTTCATCAGCGTCGAAACGGGCGAGATGTAACCCAAGCCCAAGCCGATGCCGCCGATCAAGCCGTAGCCCGCATACAGCAGCCAGAGGGAATGAATCTTCACCGCCAGCGCCGTGATGAGCAGCCCGCCACAGAAGCACAGCCAGCTCGCCAGCATGGTCTTGCGCGGCCCGCTGCGCTCCACCCACTTGCCAAACACGGCCGCCGAGATGCCGAGCAAGGCGAGGGCGATCGAGTAGGCCACGCCCACATCCGCTTCGCTCCAATCACCGGCCCCAGGAGCGGTTACACCGAGCACGCGCGCCAGTGGCTTCTTGAACACACTGAAGCCGTAGACCTGGCCAATGCACATGTGCACCGCGATGGCGGCGGGTGGCACTAGCCAGCGGTTGAAGCCGGGCTTGGCGATGGTGGCATCGCGGGAGAGGGAGGTCATAAGGTAGAAGGCGACGATGAAAACAATTCAACACCGCCAACACAAGAAAAGAAAAGCGGCCTGGCTGCCCACAGGCCGCTTCGTCCATGCGAAATGGGCGCTTACTTCTTCAGCAAGTCGCGGATCTCAGTGAGCAACTTGATCTCTTCCGGCGGTGGCGGTGGCGGCGCTTCGGCGGCTTTCTTCTCGGTGATGGCCTTCAGCTTGGCCATCGGTTTGACGAACACAAAGAAGATCACTGCCGCGATGATGATGAAGCTCACCAGCGCATTGAGGAAGTTGCCATACATGATGCCGCCTTCGAGCACCTCTTTGCCGTCCTTAACGGCCTTATACCATCCTGACTATTTAATCGGAGTTTAGCCCGGATACGAAACGTTTGCTTGATCCCGCAGCCAGGGGCGGCCAACCAATCTCAGCACGGCGTCTGCATCGTCCCAGAAGCGTCGCAAGCTC
>Ga0247832_1005082_pt1 | contig 15627 bp, 9 predicted proteins | sample LaCruzMarch2015__10_FD_192407 | JGI IMG/M metagenome (GOLD analysis project Ga0247832, IMG submission 192407) | Freshwater microbial communities from meromictic Lake La Cruz, Castile-La Mancha, Spain - LaCruzMarch2015_4m | ecosystem: Environmental > Aquatic > Freshwater > Lake | place: Spain... | reverse complement strand
TGGAGACGACATTAAAAATGCTACTTTTGACAGAATCATTTGAGTACAACTCGCGCTCGGCCTGAGCCTCGGCCAGCCGTGCCTTTTTTTCGGCCCATGCCCTTTTTTTATCCGCCATTGTTTAGTAAGAAGTGATTTACCTATGTATGTAGTAGATACTCAGTAGTTAGTAGTCGAGAGGGTCCAGCGTCGGACTCGTCAGAGTCTGAATCGATCCCGTTTGTCTTTGTCCCTTGAACTGCTTTCTTAAAGTCCTTTGCCTCACGTAGCTCGTCCTCGTCCATGAGAGCTTCATTTTCGGCCTCAATCAGACCCATCGCTCCCACAACCTCTTGACATCCGCAATAATGAATGACGGAATTGATTCAGCAGCTGTGACGGGCGGCAGTACTCTCTTTGACCTGAAGCATCGTGTGAAAGACGTTAAAATCTCCAACCTTCAACAGTGGATGAAGGATAACGCGGCGAAGATCGCAGAGGACGTCAAAACCGGTGAGCTCCAACAGCGGATGAAGATCAACGCGACGAAGATTACGGGAGACGTCGTGACAGCATATGAAACGATCAAAGAGTCGGAAACTCTCCACTCAATGATAAAGGAGTCCACCCTCGACAAGTTGTTAGTCGGACGTGGCACATTCGACTTGGGCTTTGGCTTCGGCTCTTCAAAGACACTTTCATCTCCATCGTCATTGGATTGCGACAAGCTCCAGTCTACATCGACATTGCCCGAAATGGCCAATGACTCCTTTATGGCAAGACGGAGGGAACTCATTACTTAAAAGGAATCGCCCGTCCTTCGTCTGGCAACGTAAATATGAGATTTTTCAAAATTGAAATTGGGTGTAATAATGCCCGATCTCCGCAAGACGTAGCTGACTTCTATAATCTGCATTCTTGACACGACAACTGTACCTCTCCGCCGACGCTTCTTGACGCAAAGAGAAGACAATTGAAGGATATTTTCCAGTCAGAATGTCGTACTCATTCCTTTTCGCTGTGCTCTCAGAGTGTCAGGGCGATGTGTCCTCGTCACGGCAGGCTTTTATGGAGGTTGCTGACAATTGTTACTCAGGTGAAGTAGAGGTCCAGCAATTAGCGACAGGAATAACATTGAATGATATTCCGTCGCTTGTGAGGACGCTGCAAAGCCAACAACAAGACTTGTCTTTTTTGTGCAAATCATCCAATATTCCACATAAAAGCGCTTTTCATGGACCCATCAAAGAATTGAATAAGGCTCGAGACTTTGTCATCGCGGAGATCACATCTGATTCTATTGCAGCGCGTATGACGAAGCTGAAAGACAAACACCCTTGGCTTGATTCCCTCGATAAACGAGATAGTGGTGTATATTTTGAGCTCGTTGGCAACGTTTCCGCTCTCTTTCCAAATGTCATGTTCATGGCCAGTCGATCTTACGCCGCAGGTGGGCTTGTGATTGTTACCATCTACTTCGAAGGAGTGCTTTATGTGACTGTTGAAGACACCGTTGGTTGTGATCAACCATTACTCGACATTAACTTTCCTAAAATCAGTGCATCGTGCTCTCGAGGAGCTACCCTAGCTGTATATGACAATGATGATGATCCCTGGATGAAGCTCTCTGTTTGGCAGTCAATGCATGAAACTACTGTCATTCAACCACAACAATCATCTGACCACCCACCAGTGAAGGACTTGTCAAGCGATGCATACGTTCAAAGCTATGTCATACTTAAATCACAATCAAATGATGAAGTTAGAGACGTTCTGTTCCGCTTTGGTTCGTGGATATATACAGGAAAGGTAAAGCTTGTTCCCAAATTAATCACGGCCGATATTCCATTCGTCATGCCGGCAATTCGGCTCCAACAGAACAACTTAGATTTCTTGGGTGATGTCAATTCACTTGATGCAAGCAATCCCTTTGTACCAATCTTGGAGGTTGCAATGAAGACACAGGCACGAATGGAAGGTGTTGCTGCAGAGACTGAGGATTCTCTTCGGGGTTTGATGGAAAATGGAGAGTCGTGGCTAGCAGAGGATGATGATGAAAGCTTCTTCGAGTTTTCTTGCTTCAATGATGGAAGCATTTCCTCCCTAACTAACATCGAATTGTTTGCAGCAAAATCGTATACTGCAGGAGTGGTCACGACATCGATCTATTTCGGTGGAAACTGGTATCTGGCAGTCAATGATGGCAATGATGATTCCAAGTTGGTCGATTCTAAGTTCCCATCGATTTCAACAGTAGAAGCATCGGGGTACAATATCCAGAGTTACACGAGTGGTATCAGCGGCTGGCCGCAGCTCAGGAGTGTCACAATCTGGCATAGCCATCGTGAAGTCGATGATACGCCTGAGTGCGAAGTTGTTTCATTATCTGTTCAGGATGAATCGGTAGTAATACAATCAGGGCAAGAGTCAGGTGTCGCCAGAAGCAGACGGTGGCGTGATCCATGGGACAAGACCGTCGTGCTTCAAGAAAGCACTGACGCTGACGATCCTGTACAGAAAGACGATGGTACAGATGTGATTGAGATTGGCATTTTTGATTTGCTGACATCTGATGAACGCACTATCGCCGATGAATGCGCTATCTTGGAGGAAAGTCTTGAAAACATTGGATCCGATGATGATGACTCTTTAGATGGAGACACAGTAAACATTGGAGACATCACTTTGGACTTGAATAGGGAGGAGACGAAAAATATTATATGTCCCCCGATTACAAATACCGTCGTGGTTGAAGTCTGTGCTGATACAGACGATTTATACATGCAGATGGAGAAATTAGATCGTAATCTCGATCGAGCTTTGCAGAACTTGTTCAACTTTTAATTCACTTTGCATTAAGAAAGTAATCGTAACATCAATTCTCTCACCATCTAATCCGGATATCATCTCTCGGTTCTCACAATCGAATGCTTCCAACCGCGATGTATTGAGCAAATCTTTTCGTCACCTTTCTCGCTTTCTAAATAATCAACCCATGATGGACGTACAGCCCCCTGCTGTCTTAACTCTTCGCTACTCCACAACTGAACTTCGATTACCTGTCTTTGCTTGTTATTGCCGTCAGACGACGAGCCCGAAACAACAACCGTGCGATCAAATCCAGCAGTAAAGCTAATCAATTCACTCATGTCAACTACACCCGATGCTAGTACCTCCACGGCTTCATCCCAAAGTGGGACCGGTTTATCTGTTGCCACACCCACGGCCCAAACAGACCCATCCGACAACAACATTGAGGCATGATGACTCCCACATGCAATCCTTTCTATCGTAAGACCCTCTGGTAGACCAGGGATGTACCGTGGGTATGTCGAATCTAGTACAGGCTTCGTCCGTATATTGATTTGTGACGCCGAGTACGATGGATTCAGACGTACATTCTTTCCCCATATATATGGCAAATTCGTTATGGTCACAGCCATGGTGAAATTCATACCGGCTGAGATAAACTTGACCTTGGAATCTGCTTCCGATAACAATGGGACATAAACGTCGGACGGGGATGCCGACACTGCTGCAGCCGTAGCGTAGAAAGGATCGTGAAAGTTGGGAACGTGAAGCGCATATTCAAATGTCCGATTTTCTGTCGGTGTTGCTTCACCTGATTCCGCATCAATATTGTCATCTCCATTATTACTATTCTCATCGTCAGGTGGATTCTCCTCACGTTCCTCCACAATCGTCCTACGTCCCTGCCCCAATTGTCCTCGTTCACCCTTACCCCAACAAAATACCTGTCCTTCACTATCCAGTGCCACGCCATGCTGTAATCCTAATGCCACACTCACAATGGGATTTTGTTGTTGTCGGAATTCACGAAACATATCATCACCCACATATTCACGATCACCATGATCTAATATATAACGTGTTGATGCCAATCCAGTCACGGATGTGGGTGTCCATATATTAGGATTGAATGATCCAATACCACATTGTCCACGATGATTCAGACCAAAGCAATACAATGTCCCAGTAGTAGAAATGATGGCAGTTAGTCCAGCAGATGTGGCCAATGTATTTTGATACTCATTGTGTATACTCGAATCAGATGATGATGATGCATGCTTTGCAAATGCTACATCGTCAATTGGTTCACCCTCAAGTGCAGGTCGTTCACCCATAATTGGTAAATCCACCTGTAACAATGTTGGTACATTCCCAAAACGACGACACTCATCCTCATGGAAGGTAACCTCATTCTCACCCGCTAGATAGGATGCAATACGTTGCATGGGTGATGGTTGTGATAGGTCTTTAGCATTACCATTACCATCCAGTGAATAACGGACACAAAAGTTACGTACGAATGTTGGCAATCTACGTAATCGCATTAGTGTTTGAAAGTCATGTGGACGTCCACATATCAAAAGACGCCTTCTGAGTGCAGCATCATCATCAGCAGCTGTTGCTCTGCCTCCACTGCCATTATCATCATCATCCACAATGATTATGGCAGTATGTCCCCATCCAGCCGATGCTGCCACACATTTCCATTTGTTTTCATTCGCATCCATTCCTTCTTCCTCCTCCCCAGCGCCTTGAAAACTACTATTACCATCGTCATTGTAAAGTAATGGGACCATAGTCTGCGCCACACCCAACTGATGTATCTCATCATAGCTCAATTCCGGAGCCTCCTCAATGGATAGACGATGCGGACCACGAGAGAGTGCACCTGTCCATTGCTCACCGAAGCCATAAATTGAGAATCTTCGTCGTTGTGCTGTTGCTGGGGTGAGTATTATTCGTTGTCTTTGTGATCGAAAGAAGAAAATTCGTTGTTGATGCAACTGATGATGACGATGCAGATTAATCGATGACGGGCGGTGTGGTGCGATTGACGACGACGTCAATAGTCGTAGCAAAGGGGGACGATGCACCATCAATATCTCGATTTCATTCGATGTTGAAAGGAGCTTCGCCTCATACTCCTTTGTGCATGGTCATGAGTCATGACGCGCCTGCGTTCTTGCCGATGCTTTGTCGCGTCCCTCGTATCAACCCATTGGTAACTACTCCCTCCGAACCACTCAATCATTATTTGTCCAACGCTGTGTCATCATATCTGTTTCACGGGGCTCATTGAATCGACACTTATATAGGCGGCGAAATCCATTTATCAAGTTACAGTCTGTTTTCCTTTCATGATGAACGCTCCTATTACTGCAGCAACCAACACGCCAGGGGAACACCTCCGCGTGGTTATCATGAAGATTGGGTTACACATAGAGTGCATTTTCATAACTTAGTGTCAATTCGCCCAAATTTGAGGCCCTCGGCAATCGATGGTGTCTGAAGATATATCCATATCCAGGTGGAGATGATGACGCAGATGAAGGAATGGTGTCCATCTACCTACATCATATGTCAAACAAGGCCATTGAAATAGGTTAAAATGTCTATAATGGCAATGGAAGACAAGTGGCATACGAAAGAGACACTCCAGCTTGTTTTCTGAGGGGGGCGGCGGTGATGATCATTGGGAGCAGCCAAAGAATAACGCGCTGAAAATTGCCACCAGTGACGTTTCCAGCTCATCGTCTAATAGTGGTTAATTGCTCAAACATACTTGCTGACTTGTGTGCATCAGGAAGAGGGGAGAATGGTAAGACTCCAATTTCAATTGATAATGTATCACCTGATGTCTTTCGTCTCGTATTGAGTTACATCTATGGCATGAGAAATTTCAAATGATGGTATGGCAGCTCACGCCAAGGAAATCATCAATGCAGCTGATCGATTTGGAATTACCGGTCTAAAGCTCGAGTCAGAAGCTAATCTTGTCAACAACACTACATTTGGGGTAGAAAATGTAAAGGATTTACTCATCTACGCTGACTCTATGAATTACATGTTGGAAAATAAAGATGTGGTACTTGAAAATATTCGTTTTGATGATGCTCCTGGTTCATGAGTGAGTGATGTATTTGCAGCTATTGCACGAGTGGAGATGAAGAGAGGATTAGGAATAGATGATCAAGGCAACAACAGTGCAAGTCAGTTCAATTCCATGCACATTAGCGAGTTACGACGAAAAGTACACGAAAAAGGTTAGAAGGTGCTTATCGCTGCTCTCAAAGGGAATGCAGAGTAATTATTTCGTTATTCAAACGATGTTACTGTTGACATAATTATGTGGAATGAGTTATATGTGGTAGATAACGAGGGAGAGTGGGTGGAGCATGCCTGAATATTCCCCTTACTATCTAGATATCACATATATTTCTAATTATCACCTATAATGCACTGTGATTCCATCTCTGTAATCTTATGGTTCCTCGTCTGAATCTTCAGTATCCTCGCTTGAGCCGACCTCTGCTTCCAGTTCCTGTACTGCTTCAATAGCACTGATAAGCATTTCCCTTGACCCGTCAACATTAAGACCATTCTCGTGAGCCTTCTTACGTAGTTCACTGACACGCATGGAAGCAAACTTATTCTCATCACTGCCTCCAACAGCCCCATCCTCCTTCTCACTTCTAATGAATGCCACAAACAAATCGTTTAGCAAAGTCCCAGGGATGTCAGTGAAAGATAACTCATCAATGACATTGGCCTTGTTCTCAACAATATAATCCATTGCTGCCTCCTTCAGCAAAGCGCAATTCTTCGATTCAGCATAGAGAAGGAGCTCCTTCACGTTCTCTAATGTAAAAGTTGTACCTTCCACAATAGAAGCTTCTGCCTCCAGTTTGAGATTAACAACTCCAAACCTATCAGCTGCGTCGATGATTTCTTTGGCATGTGACTTCATCTCGTCATTTGCGATTTTCATACCATAGATGTAGCTCAGTAGGAGGCGAAAGATATCGGGCGATACATTATCAATAGGAATTGGAGATGTCCCGGTACCATTTGATTCAAACAATTCAGCAAGTGTGGTCGAACAAGTCTCCACGATACATCGATGAGCTGGAAACGTTACTGGTACCATGCTTGTAGTTTTTTCTTCACCATTCTTCAGCTGCTCCTCTCCTCCAACCTCAAACACTATGTCGTTAGATTTGACATTCATGAACAGACCCTGAATCACCTCGCACGCCGAAGGATTTGGAAGGATGAAGGGCGATGGAGAGACCACTTTCATGTTCACTTTAATGATTAAGGCACCGTCGACAAGCAAATTCATAAGTGTTGAGCGCTTTGCAAAATGTTTGAACCCCCTGGCAAGGTCCGTAAGGGATTTGCCAGCAAAACCATGTGGAGTTTCTGTTCGTTTGTATGCCACCTGCTTTCCATAGCCATCAATAATACTGACACTATAATCAATTTTAATTGCTTTGTTTGACATATTACAGAGGAAGATGGACACCATTCCTTCGGCTGTGCCTTGATATAGCGTCAGACGCCATTGATTGCCCAAGCCCTCAAATTCGGGCGACTGGGCAATATATCCTCTCCTCGTCGGCAGGCTTGCAAATTTGTGAATACAAATTATCTTTGTTGTCCTCTCGTTTCTCAACCTATTGGTGAAATCAGGAGACGGTGTCCCAACATGTAAGACTCCACTCATCCACTTCTCACTCCTGACAAATGCCTTCAACACATCATTTAGCAAAGTCCCAGGGATGTCAGTGAAAGATAACTCGTCAATGACATCGGCCTTGTTCTCGACAATATAATCCATTGCTGCCTCTTTCAATAAAGCACAATTCTTTGACTCTGCGTAGAGAAGAAGCTCCATCACATTTGTCATCGTGATCTTAGTTGCTTCCACGTAAAAGGTTTCTGCCTCCAGCTTCAAATTGACAACTCCAAACCTATCAGCTGCGTCAATGATTTCTTTGGCATGTGACTTCATCTCGTCATTTGCGATTTTCATACCATAGATGTAGCTCAGCATGAGAAGGAACACATCCGGTGATACATTATGAATAAGAACTTGAGTTTTACCGTCATCGTTTGATTCACACATGTCTGCAAGTATGGTCGAGCAATTCTCCACGATGAGCCGATGAGCTGGGAATGGTAATGTAAATTGTGCTGTCTTGGCCACCTTCATCGTATCGTCCTTCGGCTGCTCCTCCACTCTTACCTTGAATGCAATGTCAGCAGATTTGTTGCTTAGGAACAGACCCTGAATCACTTTGCACGCTGACGGATTTTCGCAAATGATGGGCGGTGATAAAGCCACTTTCATGTTCACTTTAATGACTAAGGCACCATCAACCAGAGAGCTCATCAGTGTTGAGTGCTTCGCATAATTGCTATACCCAAAGCTACTGGGCTCAGTATCGTCCACAGGAGCAAAATGATTTGGAGTGCCTAATTGTGTGCACAACACTTGATTTCCACTCCCGTTAATAAAACTGAAACCAAAATCAATTTCAATGTCTTTGTTCGACATATTACAGAGGTAGATGGACGCCATTCCTTCGTCTGCGTCATCATCTCCGCCTGGATATATCTGCAGACACCATTGATTGCCGAAGCCATCAAAATAAGGCGAATAGACAGATTCACCTCGCTCCGTCGATAGAGTTGCAAATTTGTGAAAACAAATTACCTTCGTTGTCCTCTCCGTCTTCGACCTTTTGTTAAATTCAGGGGACGGTGTCCCCACATGTAAGACCGAGGCTTGATCGAACCTCATGATGATGTCCTTCTGAACCCACCTCACCCACCCATAGCTGACCGTGTCCAGCCGGTAGGAACTTCGCCCCGACTTACGAATCAAAGAAGGGGAGGCTTTGATGTTTGTCTCGGGGGGATCGACAAGGTGAAGGGATGTCATCTTGCAAGAGTGAAGCCACCTAAATCTATACTAATATTAGCAAAACTTCTATGTTGATATATGAATATGTCAATAAGACACCTAAATCATCCAGTTCTGTTCTTAGGATCACTGTCTCTCCTTTCCATAGCTCCTTTTTGGTAGCTCTTCCACTTTTTAGGAACCTGTAATTCCTCTCCTGTAAATGTTGACTTCTTGACAGTTGGGCGAAGACGATTCAACTCCTTCACTATTTCTTCAAATGTCGGACGTTCTAAAGGTTCCTCCATCCAGCATTTTACCATCAGAGCATTCCAGGGACAGCCAGCAGGAATATCCGGTCTCAGACGATCATTGGCCACCATGGCGATGATTTGTGTGCTCTCTAGTTCTTCATAAACTTCCCTACGTGTGGCCAGCTCCCACAAGATAATGCCAAAACCATAAACGTCACTAAACTTAGAATGACGGGCATGCTTCAGAACCTCCGGTGCCATCCAACATGCCGTTCCTACTCCATGGGTCATAGTTTTCGAACCTGCCAACGTTGCACGAGCAGATCCCCAATCACCAATCTTGGCAACCATGGTTGGTTTCACTGTGATGTTACTGGAGTTCGATTCACTTCTCGAGTCACTCCTCAAACGACTGCTTGATTCACCTTCCACTCTGGGTGGTGACTTCGCTGGGCCAGAACAACTCTTCGATCTCCGTATTGGCCATCCTAACAATGTGGTGTCATTTTGTTTATCCTTCTTTTCTATATCTGCGAATGTTTCATGAACAAATATGTTATGACTTTTAAGATCTCGGTGGATGATTGGTGGATCTTGAGAGTGCAAATACGCCATGCCCTCAGCCACTTGCAATGCAAGATTAAGACGTTCTTCTAGCAACAAAGTGCGTCCTCTATCATCAAGCAGCTGTCGTAAGCTCCCAAGTGAGCATAACTCACTCACAATCCATATCGCTTGTGAGGTCAGCGAGCATCCAAAAAGCTGTAGCACATTTGGATGCCTGAGAATTGCCATCATTCCTGCCTCTCCGATAATCTCCTCTACGATGGCCTGCTGCTGCATTGACTTTCCAGCTATTGCGGCTTGTGCGAAAACAAACTCTTTCACTGCCACACCTGAACTCCCCCACTTTGCACTCCACACTCGACCAAACGTCCCTTCACCAATGATACGATGAAGTATTACCTCTTGTGGGTCGATCAGTGTCAGAAGGTGTGGATGATCAACAAAGCGGTTGCTCATCGCTCTATGATAAGCCTCTGCTACATTGGTATTTTTATCATGGCTGTACGTCAATGTGTCTAAGGAAATACCCTTCTTTTGCTCATCTCTGTCAAAAAGGAAGGACATGATAGTTTGATTGATCTTCTTGTTACAAAGGAGTGCCAGGAACAATCCAATCAGAGTTCCGAGCGTCAGTAAATAAGCAATGATTGTGTACCCTATTACGTTCGTGGTTATAGTTTCGGTCATTCCTTTCCTCTTTTGTATCGGTGGGTCAAGTTGAGAGATGGCCATGACCATTCCTTGTACATCATCGTTTGCGAGATCAACGGTTACGGGAACGAACATTGTCGTATGGGTACAACTCGAACTAACAGGAAGATGACCCTTCACTGGGGCAATTTTAGTTTCATTTGTATTGCAATCGACTACCACGCTTTTGTATGACCATTTCGAAAGGAAGTTATCTCCCCCAATAAACACTGTTCCAACGAAGTCGCCAAATCCATTTGATAGCGTGTTTATGGTTTCATTGTGACCTTGAAAACCGGGTAGCCATGACCATACAAATTCGTGATCTGCTTCTGCTATGTGCAATGTCGTATTTGCTGTTCCATTACTTAAGTGATTTTTATGGTTGTTGTGGCTGTGCAATTCACGAGATACGTCACTTATATTGTCGTCGTCATCGTCATCATAAGACTCCGAAATAGGCGAAGTGTCTTCAGAAAACACTTTCTTCTTTATTGTTGCCTTTAGGACAGCCACTGTATAAGGACGAGAGTTGTCAGGCCAAGTCGTTCCCTCTCTCGTTTTCCCTGCCACCAAGAGACCGTATGGCGTCAAGAGCATATTCCCTCCGCCTGTGGGTTGGACAGAGTGAGCTGGATCGGCAAGACAAGTCCACGACCCCGATTTGATCTCGTATGCTGCAAGACCCAAACACTCCTCATTCGTCTTCGTTAATCGTTCAAACGCCCCCATCACATACAGAACACCGTTCTCTTGGTCAAATTGAAGTGCTGTGCCTACCCCATCCTCCGTGATGTTAAACATCGTGAGTCCACCCCCAGGATGTGCCGTCAAATGCCCCGATTCTTGATCATACAGTGCAAGAGCAGCCGGAATATTGTAACCGTCAATAGAATTGAATTTCCCTGCAACATGCAGTTGCATCCTCTCTGTATCCCACGCGAGAGCAAGAATCGTCACTGTACACCATGAACATGTTATCTGTCCAACAGTAATCGGAAGCCAAACTTGATCCCGGGCGTTATAATGTGCAATGTTGAATATCTTAACAAATTCGTGCTTATTGCCATTCCACACTTGAGTTTGGAATGAACCCCCAACGAATAACTCATTTGGTCCTGCAATAGCAGCCGACGTAATTTTCATTCCTTTGGATAATGCCGAGTTACACAAACCTTCTCCAATCTTGGATAGGTCCGAGCCGTCCCATTTACCAACGGAGCAGTACGTTGTTTGGCTATTTCGATAGGTTGTATCGAATGCACCAACAACAACGAGCTCACTACCAAAATTTTCATCCATGACATGAGGTTGCACCACCTTGGCATCCGAGTCGCCTCGACTGCTAAATTCTCGTGCGTTGCTATTGGTAACGAGTGAATGATTCGCCAATAGCGAGTACACATCACCACCGGAATATGAAGTGTATAGACTTAATTGTATTCGTTGATGTAAACTCCATTTGCCTGTTTTCAGATTTAGTTGGGCAATGTTACACGGTTCGTCCTTGACAGTCATTCTCCCCGCAATGACGAGTTGTGGATCTTTGAGCGGCTCTTGTGGAAGGGGTTTGCTATTGTCCTTACTTAGTGAGTCCTTGCTTCCACTAACCGAGTCGTCATCGTTTGCTACGAGCTGTCGTCGATGATTTTCTTCCTTCCAATAACGATGTAATTTCACGGCAGAAACCACCCTTATTGTGCCGTCAACATGGTAAACATGTGGTCCATACCATCCGTTATCTATCGAGTGTCTTCTATAATGAATTGATGAAATCAATGAATCTTTCTTTGTCACCAGCTTGCGCATGCAATTCATGCATATATCAGCAGTATCTCGCAGGAAGACTAAAAATGTGGCAGCAGCTATAACTATGATGGAATTTCTGATTCTCTTGGCTATCCTTCTCGCTTTCCGTGGTCGCTCGCGCTCCTCGAGGCACGAATCCTCCAACATTGTTGATGAAAAATATCTCAAAAATTGGCTACTCCGACTGGCAGATTGCAATGACGCATATGACGAGCTGCCCAAAGTTGTTTCAGAACAAGGGCACGGTAGCGGCACAACCATTGAGTCGTCGCCACTTAATATGTTTACTGCGTTGTTTTCCATCGACGTAGAATCGCATTCGTCCGCTGTCATATTTCCACCATCGCTGGCAGATCTGCAGGGGTTGAATGGCAGAAGGATCGGCTCATCGGTTTCGTCCTCAATGAACCACATTTATAACTTGACAGCAACAACGTGAGTGAAGATTACTGCAGCCTGGTGCCGCTGTCAGTCGAGCGTACAATGTCGCAGTATCGTCGAAGCGTGGGGGATAGAGTCAGAGGTGTCAACAAGAGAAAAAGAAACAACAACAGAAACATCAAGCAGGTGTCATGTCGTACGTATCGTATCTCACCACATCATGGGGTAAGGACGGGTCAAAGATGGCGGGTTTTGGGGCTTCTCATCAAGGAGAAGACGGACAGACGATTTCCCGCAACCGCACAAAAAATTTAGGCCGCCTCCCTCTTCTCCCACCCACTTTTTCAAGCACCATGAGCGATTAACCATCACCTCTATTGGCATTGTCAAAGATACAAACCCCACCTTGGTACAACCGATGAGCGAAGAAGATAACTTCAACAGGTCCGTGTTAATTATCGAGGGGAGGCTGTTTTTATCGGGCTGGGTGGTTTTGGCTGCAATAATTCTCGTCCTTCCCCGATGTATCATCATGTCATTGATTATTCGGACCAACTAATGGGAGCTAGCGAAGTGATCCCCTCCTCTCTGTGTGAATGTTGATGGTCATGATACTTCGTCTCTAATTATTCTTTATTTCCTTCCTCTTCTCTAAACGATACAACGTAACAAAAACAACTCGAAAACAGTGAACAACCACAAGAGGCCAGCAACGGGGGGGGCGATGCCCCTCCAGGCGGCATCAACGATGCCGACATCGACTCCAACTGGGATGAGGCCATCGATTCGTTCGATGGGATGGATATTCCGGAGGAACTATTGCGTGGGATTTATGCCTATGGGTTCGAAAAACCCTCGGCCATTCAACAGCGTGCGATTAAGCCTACCATGTTGGGACGGGATTTGATTGCACAGGCACAGTCTGGTACGGTGAGTTATTATTAAAAATTGTACAAATGAAGGGGGATGTGTAATACTTTTGGTGAGGGGGGGGCGGAGCAGGGGTTTAAAGTTATATGAGTGGGGGAATGACGACTAGTGAAAATAACACCATCTTTCGAGTCCGAAAAGAGTCATCCTCGATGTGTAGAGAAACTCCACAGAACTTGAAATCTGACCCCTTATAATCAGCACAGCAATGCGCATTTTTATTGGATAGCAGACGTGTGACATGTACCTGATTGTCTCTCACAACATTATTTTTGATTTCATACTACTTATTCCAAACAACAACAGGGTAAAACTGCTACCTTTGCCATTGGCACACTCGCCAAGCTTGACCCGAAGCTACGCGAATGTCAATCCCTCATCCTTGCCCCCACCCGTGAACTGGCGCAACAGATCCAGAAGGTCGTAATCGCACTCGGTGATTACATGGACCTACAGGTCCATGCCTGTGTTGGTGGGACAGCCGTACGTGATGACATTCGTACCCTCCAAGCAGGTGTGCATGTCGTGGTTGGCACACCCGGTCGTGTGTACGATATGATCAACCGTCGTGCGCTCCGTCTGGATTCCATCCGTCAATTCTTCCTCGATGAGGCAGATGAGATGTTGAGTCGTGGATTTAAGGATCAGATATACGACATCTTTAAATTCTTACCCGAATCCGTCCAAGTATGTTTATTCTCGGCGACGATGCCATTGGACGTACTTGAGGTAACTCAACGTTTCATGCGTGATCCGGTCCGTATCCTTGTGAAGAAGGATGAATTGACACTCGAGGGTATCAAACAATTCTACATTGCCGTGGAGAAGGAGGAGTGGAAACTTGATACCTTGTGCGATTTGTATGAGACACTTACGATCACACAGGCGATTATCTACTGCAACACTCGTCGTAAGGTCGATTGGCTCCAAGAGCAGATGCAAGAACGTGACTTTACCGTAAGTTGTATGCACGGTGATATGGACCAGAGGGAACGTGATATTATCATGCGTGAGTTCCGTTCCGGTTCATCCCGTGTCCTTATTACGACCGATTTACTCGCTCGTGGTATCGACGTGCAGCAGGTAAGTTTGGTCATTAACTTTGACCTACCGACGAATCGTGAGAACTACATCCACCGTATTGGTCGTGGTGGTCGGTTCGGTAGGAAAGGTGTCGCCATCAACTTCCTAACCGAGGGGGATGTTAGGTTTCTACGTGATATTGAGCAGTTTTACCAGACAGAAATCACAGAGATGCCGATGAACGTTGCGGATCTCATCTAAGGAAAACCAGGGGAAGAATTGAAATAAGGAACAGGGGGCTTAATAAGATACTCATGCAAGAAGGAGCTTTAAATAAAGTAAATACGCTTTATGGATTACCTAGAGTAGATACCTACATTCATTTTTTTTGCGGTGCGAAACAAATTATTCAGGTGGGAGCGAGCTTTTGTTTACGCTGTGTGCTGAACTCTTGGTATACTCCCGACACAATAAAATTTGCTGATCGGTAGGTGGCCGCCGTTGTCTGATTTTCACATCATGTTCCAGCAATTGGCGGTCTTGGCACTTCTCCCATTTCACTTTCACCACCACTTGATGTAATAGTTCTACCAGCATTATCCAACAAACATACACGTTCTTCCTCTAACACACGGAATGTAACTAATGCTACACGTACATCATTCGTCAAGAACGCACGTCCTATAGGATCCGTATTTAATGACTCGTCCAGTGTTTTTAATGATGTACTGCGTGACATCACCTCATCAACTGTTAGTTTTGTCATGGCTATTGTAGCATCCTGACTTCCCCCCGAAGTTACTTCTTCATGTACTAATTGTTCTTGTATCGTTAGCATTGACTGTACTATCGTAGATATACGCTTATATCCAGCCTCGCCACCACGTTTACCAACCTCGAACTCCACGAGTGTATTACTATTATCACGCAATATGTCGTCTTCCTTTCTCTTGTATTGTAAAGCATTCAATAATTCATACACCATTTTCATCCATTCATATCGTAACTTTTCTTCATCACTTGTTAATTTCCGATTGGCCGACTCGACACGACACTCTTTTACTAACGCATGTAGCGCAGTGAGGGATAATGATCGTTCATATCCGGCCTTCACGGCCACGATGAATAATTTTAGCACATCGATATATCCTTGGGATAATTGGAGACAGGATCGGACGAATGATACCTCGATCATTTCGGCTATGGTGGCGTCGCTGAGTTCTTCGTTCGTGACTGCTGTTGCTCCTGCTGCCGTTGTTGGTGCCACCGACGACG
>Ga0247832_1005079_pt1 | contig 15631 bp, 13 predicted proteins | sample LaCruzMarch2015__10_FD_192407 | JGI IMG/M metagenome (GOLD analysis project Ga0247832, IMG submission 192407) | Freshwater microbial communities from meromictic Lake La Cruz, Castile-La Mancha, Spain - LaCruzMarch2015_4m | ecosystem: Environmental > Aquatic > Freshwater > Lake | place: Spain... | reverse complement strand
TCTGCAAGGCCTCCATACCTTCCGGCTGCTCCTGGTAGTTCTTGGCGGCCACTTGAATGCTCTTGAACGCTTCAGCCGGATCGGCGACCTTTTCCACGGCCAGCCTGCGCTGCTCCAAGACTTCGTGGGTGGTCATGTTTAGCATGTCGGGATTCGGGTTGATCAGCGTCACAAAGCTGTCCCACAGTTGCTCGGCTGTCATGCGGCGCAGCAGCGGGCCGGTGAAGGGGTAGGCAGTCCCGGGTGCCACCTCCTCGCGGGAAGCCTGGCGCTGGTAGGTGCTCGTGTTGAAAAGGATGCGCAGATACGCCTTCATGTCGTAATTCAGGCTCACCATCAGCTTTTCAAGATGGCTCAACAGTTCAGGATTCACCGCCACGGTAGTGTCCGTGAGATCGTCGAGCGGTTCGATCAGGGCGAGGCCGAAGGCCTTTTTCCACAGGCGATTGACCACGACCTTGTTGAAGCGGTCGTTATCGGGACTCGCCAGCCAGCGTGCGTAGGCCTGAACCCTTGTTTCACCTGGCCGAGGAGCACATGCATGGCCCATGATGGCAGTCGCTTTCACGAGGGATTTGGGCTTCGCATCGTCATACTTGTAATCCGGTGGCAGAGTGACCTTGCGCCTCTCGTCAAAGGTCACCTTCGGGTAGCGCCCGATGCCACGAGGCTCGCTCATGGCCTGATTGTATAAACGCTCAGCCTGGAGCAAGGCCTCCTCAGCCGCCCGGCGTGCCCGCCCCACTTTCTCCAACTCCGCCCAGTAAGCGAGGCGGTCGGCCTGGTTGGTTACGTTTTTGGGCCATTCAGGCTGTTTGAACGTGGTGCGAATAGCCATGCCTTGATCACGCAGAAGGTCGCTGATGCCGCCCGTGAAACTGCCGCCCGAGTCTCTGATCTCCACGCCAAAGGTGAAGGCCGCCATCTCATAGAACTGCCTCTGGGTCCACCTGTCGTAGGGGTGATTGTGGCACTGGGCGCATTCAATGCGGGTGCCCAGGAAGACGCGCAACGTGCTCGCCATGTTGTCCAAGGGCATGCCACGATCACGTGTGTAGTAGCCAATCGCACCATCGGACCAGGCCTTACCATCTCCGGCGACCATCTCCCGCACGAATATGTCGTATGGCTTGTTGCTGCGCAGCGCATCCTTGACGAAATGAACATACGCGGGGCCTGTTCGCTGGCCCTTGGATTGCACACGCAGCACATCCGCCCAGTAATGGAAGTAGTTCTGCACATAGCCCTCGGAATCGAGGAGCTTGTCGATCAGTGCCGCCCGCCTTTCATCTTCTCTGGAAGCCAGAAACTCCTCAGCCTCACGCGTGGTAGGAATGCGGCCCACCACATCCAGATAGATGCGGCGCACGAAAACACTGTCGTCCGCCGGGGCGTTGGGCGTCAAGTTGTTAGCCGCCCAGTCCTTCGCCAAAAGCGCTTCAATTTCATCGGCGGCGGCGGAAACTTTGGGGTCGGCTCGGGCGATCGTCCCAAGCCAAAACGTGACAATCATTGAACACGCCAGGAGGCCTTTCATGCAAGGGGTAGAACGCAGGATCAAGCCCTGGAGTTGCAGACGGTTGCGTCGGCCCACATCTTGTGGAGCGGCACTCCTTTGCTGGAACCTGCACGCACAAAGACCAAGTTGCTCCCTCGCTCGCCGTCCGGTGCTGCGGAATCATCGTTTACCAAGGCGCAGCAGGACTGGGTGGCCATGATGCGGGCCAGTTATTTCGCCGAACGCACGCCCCCGTAGGGTGCGGTGATACCGGAGCTGCGCAGGGATCAATCACAGCAAGGAGCAGGAGCGGCTTGTGTGGACGCTCCTGTCGTTCGGTTCCTGTGCCCACGACACCCACGCTGAGGTGATACAAGGCTTCGATGGCTTCGCTGATGTCGTTCTTCTGACTTTTGAGCGTGTAACACAGTTGACGTCAGTCTTCAGACCGCAAGGCGAAGGAACAGCAATACGAAGCGACGCTGCGCTTTCACCCGGGAGTGTTAGCTTACCTCATGCACCCCTTCGCCGATTTCGCCAAAGCCCTGAGCCGGTCCACGGTGTATCTCTCCGGCCTGCAATCTCTGCGACGATGTGGGCTGAGGATGCAGAACGGATGGCACGTCCTTCTCGATGAACGCCGGAAACACCAGCCACTGAAAACGGGCGTCCCCCGATGCAAGGCACTGGAACTAGGTCACTACAACGGTAGGTGCCAGGACGCGCCCGTAAAGGATCGGCAGCAGGTCTTGCTGTGCGATGAGACAGAGATTGAGCCCCACCGAGGTGTCGGTGATGACCGTCACAGGTTGCGGAGGGCGCTGACTGTTGCCAGGTCTTCGGCGAGCCTGTCTTCGTCATAGGACGGAATGCGCCGGGAGAAGAGCACCTCGTCAAAGGCGTGGCGATCCATGCCTGCCATGCGGGCGGCAACTCCGCGAGAGACGTGCCCGGCAGCGTAGGCACCGCAGGCGAGGTCGAGCAGGATTTCAGGTTCGCCCATGTCAGCGAGCGCGGGATCGTCGGGAAGGGTAATCGTCATGGGCGGACACTGCGAGAAGATGGTCGCTTTGCCAAGGCGACTGGTGCGAGAATTGTTTTTTGTTTTCGCGGTGTCGCTGATCGAAGGAAAAGACGAATTCCAGGAGAGTTGACGGAGATTCTCTGGGGCACCTCTGGAAACCCGTTTTCGACTGCCGTCGCAGTGTCCATGATCGGTAGGGCGCGTTGTCTCAACGCGCCGGATACACGACAGGATTTCGCGTCAGAGTGCGCATCGCCACGTCCCACGCTTCGGCGGCGGCGCTATGGGGCCATAGCGCCCTACCAGCGCGGGGCGAAGTCAAGTCCTCTGCGAGAGGAGGTTTCCAGAGGTGCCCTCTAATCACTTGGGATCATGGGCAAATGCCTCACTCGGACGCGGGTGCCTGAGATGGTCAGCAGTGCGCCAGCTGTGAGCGATGCTTCGGCAAGTGCGATGGCTGCACAGACGTGGTCGCGGGCGGAGGTGTCGAATTCGTTGTCCATGCGCAGCAGGACAACGCTCGGTCCCGCCTCGCGTGTGACATAGAGGATTTGAGAGAAATCGAGGTCCTGTGTGACGATCACATACTGGTGCTCGCGCGCCCAATTCATCAAGTCGGTATCAGGCGCGCCGCCAGGGCCGACTGTAGCCCAATGGCGCACCTCCCAGCCGTGGGAGGCGAGCAGAGGCACCCAGTCCTGACTGAGGTTCATGTCCACCAGCAACTTCCTGCTGCGGCCATGACGAGTTCTTCGTCGTCCACTCGCAGAGCGGCATAGGCGAGGCAGGCATCAATGTCTTCCGGCTCCAGATAGGGGTAGGCGGCAAGGATTTGCTGAGGCTGCCGATGATTAGCAAGCTGCCGCAAAATGTTGGCGACGGTGACACGAAGGCCACGAATACAAGGCTTTCCCGACATGACGACTGGATTCAGGGTGATGCGTTCGAGGTTCATGTGGAGGATGCGTTGATGGAATGATAGGCGAGGGACCTCGTTTCGCAAGGACCCACGCATGTCACGAGACTTTGCGCTTTGTCTTGCTTGAGGGAAGGCCAGCACTTAGTTAGAAATGGGGCGCGGTGTGATCTTCCAATAGAGCACCACGGATTCCGGGCGAACGAGGTTCTGATCATGCGTGCGCACTACCTGGGGGCTGTTGCCCATTTCGTCGGCAACCTGGGCGGCTTTTTTGATCTGGGCGAGGCGATAGCTGCCGTAGCTATGGCGGAGCAAGTTTTCCTCCCATTGGATTTCAGCCACTTTGGCCACTTTGCTCAACTCCGAGCGGTAGATGGTCGCTGACAATCCCAAGGGCGCGCTGCTGTTCGTGGCGAGGGGCTTTAGCCATGCCACGGCGTTGGGGGAGAGTTCAACACTGCGGCGGCGGTTGGTCTTGGTGACTTCGCTGAGAAGCTCAATGCAGGGGGAGGCGATGTCCAGGTGGATGTGTGCCCATGACAGCCGCTCGGCTTCGGCGCGACGCAATCCCGCAAAAGCCTGGAGCACGAGCAGGACACGCAGCCTTGGCGTAGCGGCAGAGAGCACAGCGTGAACCTGATCGGGCGCGAGAATGGCGGGAGCAGAGCGAGTGATCTTCGGCGCTTCTACGCGGGTAACGGGATTGCTGGGGAGCCTGCATTGCTTCACCGCAAAACTGAACACGCTCTTAATGGCTCGTTTGAAGTTCGCAAAGCTAATGGGACTGAGCGCTAACCCATGCAGCCATTGCTCGATCTGGCTCGGCTCCACATCCCCCGCGTTCCGCTTTCCGAAGGTCGTCGCAAAACGATCAAGGCGATGGGTGAGGTCGTCCAGATGGGGCTTGGAACTCCGTTTAAATCCGTTGGTGGCAACACCGTGTGGGTTCGAGTCCCACTGCCGGTCATACTCAGCGCATCCCGTGGTTGACTCGCCCCCCGTGCTGTCTTTTCTGAACTCCCCATGAATGACACGCTCAAAGTCCTCAGCGGTTCTGCGCATCCCACGCTGACTAACGCCATCTGCGAAAACCTGGGCGTGCCGCCATGCTCGGTCACGTTAGACACCTTTCCGGACGGTGAGACCTTTGTGCAAATCAATGAGAACATTCGCGGCCGCGACGTCTTCATCGTCCAGCCCACCTGCCCGCCGACCAACCAAAACCTGATGGAACTGCTGATCATGGTGGATGCAGCGCGGCGCTCTAGCGCTGACCGTATCACGGCGGTGCTACCCTTCTTTGGCTATGCGCGCCAAGATCGCAAGGACCGCCCGCGCGTGCCGATCACGGCCAAGTTGGTGGCCAATCTACTGGTGGCAGCAGGCGTGCAGCGTGTGCTGACCATGGACCTGCATGCGGGACAAATTCAGGGCTTTTTCGACATTCCCGTGGATCACCTTTACGCGGCACCTGTCCTGGTGAAGGCGATCAAGGAGCGCGTGGGCGAAGATTTGGTGGTGGTATCCCCAGACGTCGGCGGCATCAAGATGACCCACGCTTTTGCGAAGGCCTTCAATGCGCCCATGGCCATCGTGGCCAAGAATCGCGTGAGCGCTGAGGAGGTCCAGGCGCTCAGCGTCATTGGCGATGTCGATGGTCGCAATGTGCTGCTGGTAGACGACCTGACCGAGACGGCGGGCACGCTGACCGCTGCGGCGGGTCTGCTGCAAAAGCACGGTGCCAAAAACATTTATGCCGCTGTTTCGCATGGCGTGCTGGGTGACAAAGGACGCGAGCGCCTTGCCAAATCGCACATCATTGAGCTGTTCGCTACCAACAGCGTGCCCCAAGCGCGGGGGGCGAAAGTGACCACGCTGGACATCGCCCCGCTGCTCGGTGAGGCCATCAAACGCATCCACTCGGATGAGTCAGTGACATCGCTATTTGACATCCGGGGCTAGGATGCTAGTATATCACCCCCTTTTCCCGCCTTTAAACTCAGACAACCACGGACCATGGCTAACATTATCGACGTCTCCGCTACCCTCCGCACCGCCGTTGGCAGCGGCCCAGTCAACCGCCTTCGCAAGGCTGGCTCCATCCCCGCCGTGGTTTATGGCAAGGGTAAGGACAACCAAAACATCCAAGTGGACACCAAGACCTTCACCAAGGTGATCTTTGGCAGCGCTTCGGACAACATTCTGGTCAACCTCCAGATCGACGGAGTTCAACAGCTCGCACTCGTTCAGGAAGTGCAGCATGACCACCTCAAGGGTGGGATTGCTCACGTGGACTTTCACGCGATCAAGGAAGACGAAGAGATTCATGCCGCAGTGCCAGTCGTGCTCGTCGGCGAAGCCGCTGGCGCCAAGTTCGGCGGTATGCTGGAACTGCTGCTGCACTCCGTGGAAGTGCGTTGTCTCCCCAAGGATCTGCCAGAGAAGATCACGGCTGACGTGAGCCATCTCAACGTGGGTGAATCGATTCACATCAGCGACCTGAAGCTGGCTGAAGGCGTGCGCGCCAAGCTGGACGGTAATGTGGTCGTCGCCATGGTTGAGAAGCCGAAGGTTGAAGAAGTCGCAGCGACACCCGCCGCAGATGCCAAGGCTGATCCAAAAGCTAAGGGAGCACCTGCTGCCAAGGCCGCCGCGCCTGCTGCCAAGGCCGCTGCGCCTGCTGCCAAGAAGTAAGAGCCTCGCCGAACGCCAGAGAAACGTGTGGACGCTGACGCTCGCAACGGCACCCTGATCACCCCACGGTTGATCGTTGGCCTCGGCAATCCTGGAGAAACCTATCGCGACACCCGGCACAATGTTGGCTTCATGGTCCTTGACGAACTTGCCCGCCGCCTTGGCGTGGCATTCGTCGCCGAGAAACGCTGGAAAACATCTCTCGCTCGCCATGACAACACTTGGCTGGCCAAACCACAGACGTTCATGAACGCCAGTGGAGTAGCCGTCGGTGCCGTGGCGCACTTCTACAAGCTGCACGCACACGAGGTGCTGGCTGTTCACGACGATGTCGACCTGCCGCTGGGCGCTCTGCGCTTGAGGGCGGCTGGTTCAGCGGGTGGCCACAATGGTATCCGCTCCATGATTGCCCAACTGGGCACCGACGGATTCCCCCGGCTCAAGCTCGGTATTGCCGATGCTGCCACAGGCCGTCCCGACGGCGAACAGCTCTCCAGCCACGTCTTGGGCCGCTTTGCCGAAGGTGAGCGCGCCGCCCTCGCGCAAATGATCGACCGCGCTACTGACGCTGTCCTCCACGCCCTCAGCGTCGGCTTTGACGCCGCCATGAATGTCTTCAATCGCAAGTAAATCCACCAACGAAACCACGCACAACGCCATGAAAAAATACGAAGCCATGATCGTGCTCGACACCAAGGGCAAACAAGAATCCGCCGAGCAGCTCGCCAGCACCATCGAAAAAGAATTCATCAAGGCCGGTGCCAAGGTGGAGCAGATCGACCATCTGGGCCTCAAGAAGTTCCCCACCGCTCCTCGCCACGTCGAGGCCGGTTGGTTCGTGAACTACTTCTTCCAAGCTGAGCCCACCGTCATCGACGTGCTGCGCAACAAGCTGAAGCTGAACGAAAACATCTACCAGCAATACTACCAGGTGCAGGCCTAGGCCGTCCTGGACGTCATTGTCTCAACCAACGCGAGCCCAGGGGTCACAAGCCCTTGCGCTCGCGTTGTCGTTTACGGAACTCAGCGGGTCCGCAGCCTACCTGCCGCGCAAAGACTCGGCTAAAGTAGTGCCGGTTCGGAAAGCCCGTCTCCGCACTCACCTGATCGATCGTCTTGTCCGACAAGGCCAGCATTTGCTGCGCCCGACGCACCCTCATAGCCGTCACATAGACTGCTGGCGTCTGCTGCATGTGCTGGCGAAACCAGCGGATGAAACGCTCCGTGCTCATGCCCACATGCCCTGCCAGGAACACATTGCCCAAGTTCGTGTGCACCGCCTGATCAATCAGCGCCAGCAGGGCTGTCAGCCGCTCCGGGTGCTCCGCCAGCAGCGGCACCTCCAGCTTGCTGAAAGCTGCGTGCAACAGCGCCGACGCTAGGTGGTGCAACCGTTGCAGGCGCAAGGGATGGCCTTGGTCCCGATGCGCTTCCAAGGCCGCCCCTAGCAGTGCGCCCAACACGCCATCTACCGACAGGGCGTGGGGCCGCAGCTCCATCCCCTGACCAACCAGTCGGTTGACGGTGAAATGAATCCAGAAGTGCTCGGCTTCCACCGGTCCACAGCAGTCAAAGATCGTGTTCGCCGGAATCAACATCACCTCGTCCGGCATCAGCGGCCAGTCCTTGCCTTGGAAGCGCACCCAGCAGCCAGGCTTGCGGTTGTGGTAGAAACGCCAAAACGGACTGTCCACTCCAGGGTGATTCCAGCTGCTCAAGGCCGTTAGGTAGCCCGTGTCATGCAGCAGAAAAGACGAGTAGCCTGACTGCGCGACCGTCGCCAAGCTGACGCCCGAAGGCGTGGTGAAGTTCAAGTAGCGGCGGCGATGGGACATAGCAGGATTAGACACGCCCTTGGCACGACCACCCTTTCCTGCATTGCTTTTGGCAGAAGAGATCGAGCTCGATTAGCCATGCCTTCGCCACGATCAGACACAAAAAAGTGCGAATCTCATCCTGCTTCTTGGCGTAGGTTTAGACGATGCCCTCGCTGACTTCCATCCTCTTGCTAGCCCTCCTGCCCGTGTCCCTGCACGCGGCGGAGAAGCTGCAGTTCAATCGCGATATCCGGCCCATACTCTCGGACAAGTGCTTCCATTGCCATGGTTTCGACCCAAAGACTCGCGAGGCCGACCTGCGACTGGATGAACGCGACCCCGCCATCGAAGCCAAGGCCATCCTCCCTGGCAAAGCCGACGCCAGTGCCATCATCGAGCGCATCCTTGCCACCGACGACGACCACATGCCGCCCGCGAAGTCCAAGCTCGACAGTCTCACGCCCAAAGAGGTCGCCAAGCTCAAGCAGTGGATCAACGAAGGGGCCGAATACGAGAAGCACTGGGCCTTCGAGCCGCTGAAGGCCAGCGCCATCAAGGACACCAGCATCGACAAAATCGTGTCCGCAGGCTTGCACGCACACGGACTGAAGCTCCAGCCGAAGGGCGATGCCAGCACGCTCATTCGCCGCCTGTCCTTTGACCTAACTGGCCTGCCGCCGAGTCCTGAACAGGTCACCCAATTCACCGCCGACTATGCTCGCGATCCGACCTCTAGCCTCCAGCATTTAGCCTCCAGCCTCGCTGCGTCTCCCCGCTACGGCGAGCGCATGGCTGTCGATTGGCTCGATGTCTCACGCTACGCCGACAGCTACGGCTTCCAGGTCGATCGCGAGCGCGACGTCTGGGTCTGGCGGGACTGGGTGATCAAGTCTTTCAATGACAACCTGCCCTTCGACCAGTTTATCACTTGGCAGGTCGCGGGTGATCTTTTGCCCAATGCGACCGACGAGCAAATCCTCGCCACCGCCTTCAACCGCCTGCATCAGCAAGAAAGCGAAGGTGGCAGCGTGGAGGAAGAATACCGCGTGGAGTATGTCGCTGACCGCGTGCAGACCTTCGCCACAGCGTTCCTCGGCCTTACCTTCGAGTGTGCTCGTTGCCACGATCACAAGTTCGACCCCATCAAGCAGACCGATTACTATGGCCTGTTCGCCATGTTCCAGAACATTGATGAGGCTGGCCTGTATCCCTACTTCACCCAGACGCCGCCGACGCCTGCGTTGATGCTCGCGGATGCCTCGCAAAAAGCGAAGTTGGCGCAGCTAGTAGGACAGGTGTCCCACCTGTCGCCAGTGGCCGCGGGTATCCTACCCGCTGCACCCCTTCAGACAAAGACGAGGCCTGCCGCCCACTACACCTTCGATACGCTCGACAAAAACCAGCTCGCCAACAGCCTCGACTCCAAGCAACCCGCCACGCTGAAAGGCGAAAACAAACTCGTCGAAGGCCACACCGGGAAGGCCATTCAGTTCACCGGCGACGACGCTGTCGATCTGCCGCTGGGCAACTACCACGCCTACGATCCGTTCAGCGTATCGCTGTGGTTGAAGACGCCGGATGTCAAAGAGCGCGCCGTCGTCTTCCATCGCTCGCGTGCCTGGACCGATGCGGGCAGTCGTGGCTACGAACTGCTCATTGAAGAAGGCAAACTCAAGTGGTCGCTCATTCACTTCTGGCCTGGCAATGCTATCAGCATCCGCACCAAAGCCCCACTGGAAGTTAGCAAGTGGACGCAGGTTACCGTCACCAACGACGGCAGCAGTCGAGCCACTGGCCTGAAGCTATTTGTCAACGGCAATCTCGCCGAGGTGGACATCATCAAGGACCACCTGACCCGCGACATCACGGGCGGTGGTGGCGACAACATCAGCCTCGGCGAACGCTTCCGTGATCGGGGCTTCAAAGGTGGCTTCATCGACGATTTCCAAGTTTTCGATCGCGACGTCTCCGACCCGCGCGAACCCGCCACGCTCGCTGCCTTGAAGCAAGCCCGCGCTGACCTCATCGCCTTCACTGACAAATTGCCCGACCTCATGGTCATGCAAGAGCTGCCGAAGCCGAAGAAAGCCTACCTCTTAACTCGCGGAGAGTATGACAAACGCACGAACGAAGTGCCCATGCACGCACCGCAGTTCCTGCCACCCCTACCAAAGGGCGCACCCGTGAACCGCCTTGGCCTCGCGCAGTGGCTCACCGCGCCCAATCATCCGCTGACGGCGCGTGTCATCATCAACCGCGTCTGGCAGAGCCTGTTCGGTCGCGGTTTGGTGAAGACTAGCGAAGACTTCGGCAGCCAAGGCGAGCGCCCCATGTATCCCGAGCTACTCGATTACTTGTCGCTGAAGTTCATCCGCAGTGGTTGGGACATGAAGGCGCTGATCCAAGAGATCGTCTTGAGCGATGTCTATCAGCAGCGCAGTCTCGCCGATGCCACCACGATGGCCGATGACCCCGACAACCAATGGCTCGCGCGCGGTCCCCGCTTCCGCCTGCCTGCCGAGATGATACGCGACAACGCCCTCGCCACCGCTGGCCTGCTCAAGCTCGACCTCGGCGGCCCGCCGGTAAACCCATATGAATTGAGCGAAGGCTTCAAACCGGCCAACCCCACCGATCCATTCCGTCGCAGCGTGTATGCCACCTGGCGCCGCACCAGCCCGCCGCCTGCCATGATCGCCTTCGACGCGCCGCGCCGCGCTGTCTGCTCGGCCAAGCGCGAGCGCACCGATTCCCCCCTGCAAGCCCTGATCTTGCTCAATGGCGTGCAGTATGTCGAGGCGGCCCGCGTGCTCGGCGAGAAGCTGCACCTGGACACCAAAGGCGATGTCTCCAAGATGATCGAGCAAGGCTTCCTCCGCTGCCTGAGCCGCAAGCCTGACGCCCAAGAAGCCGCCATCTGCACGCAGTTGTATCGCGAGCAACTCCAGCATTTCCAAGCCCACGCCAAAGACGCCGAAGCGCTGCTCAAGATCGGCAACACCAAGCGCAACGACACACTTCCCCTCCCCGAAGCCGCTGCCGCCACCGTCCTCGCACAGGCCTTGATGAACCATGATGCGTGTGTGGTGAAGCGGTAAGACCCCAAACCTTTTGAGCCACTAACGGAACACTGAACACATGAATGCTTCTCCATTGGGTTCTCCCCTCTCTCGCCGCACCTTGCTGAACAACTTCGGCATGGGCCTTGGCGGGCTCGCTTTGAATGAGTTACTTGCCAAGGAATCCATCGCTTCTGACACAGGGGATCGCGGCATCCTTGGCGGCACGCACTTCGCGCCGAAGGCGAAGCGGATCATCTACCTCTTCATGTCCGGCGGGCCCTCGCATGTGGACCTGCTGGATCACAAGCCGGTGCTGAACCAGCGCAACGGCGAGCAGCTGCCTGACTCCGTGCGCGGCACGCAGCGGCTGACGGGTATGTCGGGCAATCAATCGTCCATCCCGCTAGTCGGCTCACCATTCAAGTTCACCCAGCACGGCCAGTCGGGTGGCTGGTATAGCGAGCTGCTGCCGCACACCGCATCCGTAGCGGATGACCTATGCGTGGTGCGCTCCATGTTCACGGAGTCGATCAACCATGGCCCAGGTGTCACCTTCTTTCAGACCGGCTCACAGATCGCAGGTAGGCCGAGCTGGGGCGCGTGGCTCAGCTACGGACTGGGTGCAGAAAATGCAAACCTGCCGAGCTTCACCGTGCTCATCACCAAAGGCAAAGGGGGCCAACCGCTCGGCTCGCACCTGTGGGGCAGCGGTTTCCTGCCGTCGAAACACGCGGGCGTGCAGTTCCGCGCGGCGAAGGACCCGGTGCTTTATCTTGGCAATCCCGAAGGCATCAGTGCCGACAGCCGACGGCTCATGCTTGATCGCTTGAAGGAACTGCACGAGCATCAGTTCGACCTCACGCCCGATGTCGAAATCAGTAACCGCATTGATCACTACGAGATGGCCTTCCGCATGCAGTCGAGCATCCCGGACGTGGCCGACATCTCCAACGAGCCCCAGCACGTGCTCGACCTCTACGGGCCGGATGTGAAGACGCCCGGCAGCTTCGCCGCGAACTGTCTGCAAGCCCGTCGTCTGGCCGAGCGCGGCGTGCGCTTCATCCAACTCTATCACCAAGACTGGGATCACCACGGCGGTCTGCCCGGTGCCCTGCCCCGCCTTTGCAAAGAGACCGACCAGCCCGCTGCCGCACTCATCAAAGATCTCAAGCAGCATGGCATGCTGGACGACACGCTCGTCGTCTGGGGCGGCGAGTTTGGCCGCACCGCTTACTGCCAAGGCAAGATCCAGCCCAACTTCGGCCGCGATCACCACCCACGCTGCTTCAGCGTGTGGATGGCCGGTGGCGGCGTGAAGGCCGGCACCGTGTATGGCGAGACGGATGATTTCGGCTACAACGTCAGCAAAGACGGCGTCCACATCCACGACTTCCACGCGACCCTCATGCACCTGCTAGGGATCGACCACGAACGCCTCACGTATAAATTCGCCGGTCGTCGCTACCGCTTAACAGATATTCACGGACACCTCGTGAAGGGTCTGCTCGCTTGATGGCTCAGGAGTGTCCACGGTCCTTGTCCGTCATCATCAAGTGACAGCAAGGCACCATTTTCGCTCGCTAGGGCCCAGCGGTGACCTGCTCCCATGTCAGAGCAAAACGCGCGAGGTATTTCTTCAACCGATCGGCGTCATTGGGCTTGGCCTTCTTTTGGCGTGAAACCGAAAATAGCCGACGCCCCGCATCGCTCAGTGTTTTGGACTCCCGGCAATCACGCACCACATACTCCAACTGGGCAAGGTCGAAGGGATCTATCTTCGCCAGCGCCTTGGAGTCTAGGATGTCCTTCAAGACGGATCCTTCCTTCGTCGCAGAGGGCCGCTCCCAGCCTGCTTTGAGGCGTTCGATCTCGGCTTCCACACAAGCCTCCGTGATTCGGCCTTTCGGCGCGAGAGTGGCCATGCGGGTCACCGCCGTATGCAGATCGCGGAAGTTCGCGCTCCACATCGCCTCGGGGCTGCGTGCAAACTTGAGAAAGCGGTCGAGTGCCTCCTTGTTGAAGCGCACCTCACGCCGATGCGTCTTCGCGAAGCGCTTCAACTCAAAGTCCACATTCACCGCGATGTCCTCACGACGATCCGCAAGCCCTGGCAGCGTGAAGGTCCACAGATTGATGCGTGCCAGCAGATCCTCGCGGAACCGCTTCTCCGCCACGCTCGCACGCAGGTCTTGATTGGTTCCCACGATGAGCTGGAAGTCACTGCGCCCGGGCTTGTCCGATCCCAGCGGCAGGAAGGTCTTCTCCTCGAGCGCCCGCAGCAGCATCGCCTGCTCGTCGAGCCCGAGTTCACCGATCTCATCGAGAAACACCAGCCCACCATCGGCTTCCTTCAATAGGCCCGCGCGATCCGATTGCGCACCTGTGAAGGCACCTCGCTTGTGACCAAACAAAGCGCTCATCGCCTGATCGCCACGCAAGGTCGCACAATTCACTTCCACGAAGCGCCCTGTGAGCCCGGCGCGTTGCTTGCGCAAATCGTAGATGCGGCTGGCGAGCAGCGACTTGCCAGCGCCCGTTGGCCCGGTGATGAGGATCGGTGCCTTCGAGCGCAACGCCACCTGCTCGATCTGCTCCACGAGCTGATTGAAGCGCTTGTTCTTCGTCGCCATCCCGCTCTTCAAGAAGTCGAGCGTTTGCTCCTGCTCCTTGGCGAAGCGCGTCGCCAGACGGTCATACTTGGAGAGATCGAGGTCAATGACCGTATGCCGTCCCGCCGCCGAGCCCTTGCCGTCGGACTCGCCGCGCGGTGCCGTTTGCACCAGACGCGCTGGCGCGTAGTTCGCCTCGGTGAGCAGGAACCAGCAAATCTGCGCCACATGCGTGCCCGTGCTCAGATGCACGAAGTAGTCCGCCTTCTCGACAGCGAACTCATACGCCGACACGAAGTCATAGAGCTTCGAATACATCTCCTGAAAGTCCCACGGATCACGGAAGCTCATCTCATGGCATACCACCTTCGTCTTTGGCGACACCTCGGCGATATCGTTCACCACCCGTTCAGCCAGCGCGTTCCAGCGCGGATCCACCAGCAGCTCCAAGCGTGCGACCGGAAAGTCCTTTTGCTGGCAAAGGCCCACCGTTGGCCGCCAGCGATTCCATCGAGCGTCTGTGGAGCCTCCATCCAATGAAGAGCCCAGGAACCCGAGAACGATGTTGGAACACTTGGTCATATTTTGGATAAAACTTTATCTTATCCGCTAGTCTTCGTCCATTTTTACTGGTGGATCATTTTGACTATCTAGCCCTTAAAGAAAAAATCTTTACCTACTGCCATCAGGGCCAGGGCACAATCGAGACCGCAGGCCAACATGACTTGGCACACTGCTGGCAGTACACCCTGCTGGCTGATTCAAGCGGAACGCGAAGCGATATGCCGAGCGCGATGCAGATCGGATCGGTCATCGGGGTTCGAATCCCCTCCTTGCTGTGGACAAGCTCAAACCCCTGTCCCGGTGAGTCCTGCTTGTGGTCTTCGGATCACGACACCTGCTGGAAGCCTTGCGAGATTGCCTACCAATTGTTGAGCCCCGGCTCTTCGACAGGGCCGCCTCCCGCTTCCCAGCCGGAGGGCAAACCGGGGCAGGCCTTCAACGCAATTCAATGAATACTCCAACTATGAAAACCTCACTTTTCGGCTTCAAGAAAACCGCCGTCATCAACGAACACGAAACCGGCCTGCTGTTTCGGGATGGCCAGTTCGTGTCTGAACTTAAGCCCGGCAAACACGTGTTTCGCAATCGCTCCAGCACAGAGCTAATTGTGAAGACCTTTGATCTCCGTGAGCGCTCGCTTCAGGTGCAGGGCCAGGAGTTGCTGAGCGCTGATCAGGTGGCTCTCAAAGTGAGCGCGGTGGTGGCCTATCGCGTGGTCGATGCGCTGAAGCTTTATCGTGCCATGGAGTTCCCCGAAGTGGCGCTCTACGCCGATGTGCAACTCGCGCTGCGCCAGATCGTAGCGACGCTAAGCGCCGAGGACTTCCTGGCCAAGAAGTCCGGCTTCGCCACCGAACTGAAGACACTCCTTAACGAGCGCTTTACCAGCGCTGGCCTCAAGCTCGAACGCGCGGATATCCGCGACGTGATGCTCCCCGCCGACCTCAAGCGCGCCTTCACTGAAGCGCTCAAGAGCAAGCACGAAGCCAACGCTGCCCTGGAGAAAGCCCGCTCCGAAGCCGCCGCCTTGCGCACACTAGCGAATGCCGCGAAGCTCATGCGCGAGAACCCTGAACTATTGTCCCTGCGCTATCTACAAACCCTCAGCGAAGTCGGCGCTAGCTCTGGCAACACGCTGGTGCTGGGGCTTACAGAGGCAGGGAATCTGGCAGCCACGAAGGCGTGAATCGCATGTGGCTACACTCTGCGCGTTTCCAAACTCAACATCTTACCCAAACCACTCACTCTGATTCCACGCCAACCGACCACCAACTCCACGTCACCGGCAAAGCGGAAGCCTTTCTTCCTTCGCCGAACAACAACGGCAAGCCGATCACCTTATACCATCCTGACTATTTAATCGGAGTTTAGCCCGGATACGAAACGTTTGCTTGATCCCGCAGCCAGGGGCGGCCAACCAATCTCAGCACGGCGTCTGCATCGT